>Ga0316189_10000040_pt1 | contig 111744 bp, 97 predicted proteins | sample LowCovwburrow_MG_FD_204930 | JGI IMG/M metagenome (GOLD analysis project Ga0316189, IMG submission 204930) | Coastal sediment microbial communities from Maine, United States - Lowes Cove worm burrow | ecosystem: Environmental > Aquatic > Marine > Coastal > Sediment | place: USA: Maine... | reverse complement strand
GCAGCGACTCGACCAACTCTCGGATCCGCAGGGCCGGCTCGGCGCCGACGCCTTCCTTTTGCAAATCGTAGGGTTCGCAGACGCCATCCTCCAGGTCGCTGTCACCGACCAGCGCCAGCATGACCACGGCATTGTCGTCGCCTCCCTTGGCGGCCACGAGGCCGTCGCGCCAGACCCCGGGATCGCCTGGAGAGTTGTCGTCCGTGTCGCCGTGCGGCGGAGCATCGTGCGGGCTGTCCTCTTCATCGGTGATGAGCGTGACCACGAGGATCGCGTCGTCCCGCAAGAACCCGTCGTTGCACATGCCTGGCTGCACCTGATCGGTCACCGAGTCGGCCATCGCCCAAATGGTCTTCTCATCCCCATCCCCATCCGTACCCACGTCAGCGATGCAAGCAAATGCAGCGTCGAGGTCCTCATGCACTTCGTCGACGTAGCGCTGGCCGTTGATGACGTCCGTCAGGAGTCCGCAATCACTGCCATCGAAGGCCTCGACCCGTCCCGCACCGAGCAAGTTGTCGCAGGGGTCGAAGGACGTTGGGTTATCCCGCACGCCCGTGCCCACCACCATCACGTGATGGTCGAACGCCTCGATCGTCTCCTGAACGCCCTGCATGAATCCAGGGAACCCGTCGATGAGTCGCTGCTGCTCGTCCTCCATCGAACTCGAGTTGTCGATGACGAACAAGAAGTCGATCTTTTGGCAACCGAGTGCGTCGCTCGGCGGCACGTCGAGCCTGTCCTGTTCGCCCCCCGATTCGTCTTCAGCCTCGGCTCCCGAGCTCGACGCTTCGGCCGCCTGGGTCGCCGGACTGCCGTCTCCGCCAGCCTCCGTATCGAACCCGCCTTCCGCCACTTTTGGGTCAGCGGTGCATGCCGCCAGACCGAGCAAGACACCCAAGGATAGGTTTTGAGAAAGTGCCACCACCGCCAACTCCCGGGCCGCTTCCGCCGCCGTCTCCTCACCCAACGAGGGACGGATTCGCGACTTACATCCAGCGAACGACAAAAACTCGCATTGCTACCAAACCCCTTCAGTCCGTCATTTCCAGGTCAGGAACGACGTTCTGCTGCGAACTCTATACGCAGCCAACGCCAAGAATCCTGGAAGACGCTGCTCGGCGTGCTAGTCGTCGCGGTCGACCGTTTTTGTGTATCCGCCCGCGGATCCGGCCCGCGCATCACGTCCAGCATCGGCGGGGTACAGCGCCTCATGCCCGAACCGGGCGCGAACCTTGGACATCACCGTCTGCAGGACGTCACCTGTGTCGGGCATGACCTCGGAGAGCAAGCTGAGCTGGCCCGGCTCGTCATCGCGCTCGAGCTGCCCAACGCCGACGCCCGTCAGCCGAAAACCACGGCCGTCCAACGAGACCTTGTCTAGCAGCTCGCAGACGACCGCATAAATGAGCTTCGCGTCACGGGTCGCGGACGGCAGCACGCGTTGGCGGGTCTCCGTCTTGAAGTCGCCATCCCGGATTTTGAGCCGCACCAACCGCCCACGCAGCCCCTTTTGAACCAGCCGATCGGCCACCCGCGTCGCCTCGGACAGCAGCTTGCGCTTGATGGCCTCGGCGCCAAACACATCCTCGGCGAACGTGTCCTCGTGGCTGAGCGACTTTCGCTCCCACCCGGGCGTGACCTCTCGGGGGTCGACGGCGTGGGACAGCCGATACAAGTGCGTGCCGTGCTCGCCGAACCACTGGCGGAGGGTCGCTTCGGGCACCGCACTGAGATCACCCACCGTTTTGATACCGCGCTCAGACAGCCGAGCTTCCGCCTTGGGCCCCACCCCCCACAGCTTGGCGATGGGCAGCGGGCGAAGGAACGCGAGTTCGTCTCCGGGCAGAACTTCGGTGAGCCCGTTGGGCTTGTTCATGGCGCTGGCGACCTTGGCGATGAACTTGGCGGTGGACAGGCCCACCGAGCACGTCAGTTGCGTCTCGTCGTACACCCCGCGCACGATCGCAGCGGCTGCCGCGCGCGGAGGCCCGAGCAACCGCTCGGTCCCGGACAGGTCGATAAACGCCTCGTCGATCGAGAGTGCCTCGACCAACGGCGAGAAGCGCTCGAACACCCCGAAGACCGCCGCCGACGCCTCCACATACGCATCGAACCGCGAAGGCAGCACGATCGCCTGCGGGCACTTGCGCAGCGCTATCGCCATGGGCTGCGCCGAGTGACACCCAAACGCGCGCGCCTCGTACGAGGCCGCCGCCACGACGCCCCGCTTACCGGCCCCGCCCACGAGCACCGGTTTGCCCCTCAGCGTTGGATCGTCCCGCACTTCGACCGACGCAAAAAACGCGTCCATATCGACATGGGCTATCGCGCGCGGCCAGTGCACGGCAGGGCTGCTCACGACGAGTAGTTCGACCCGGGGGTAGCCGGGCCTTGGGCCTCGCGGAGGACCTCTTCGAACACGGCCAGGTTCACGCGGCCGTGGTCGCTCGACACGGACAGCGCAGCCCCAAGCGCATGGTGCAGCTCGCGCACATTGAAGGGCCATTGGTGCGCCAGTGCATGCCGGAACGCCCGCGTCGAGAGCGTCATCGGCCCCGAAGTACGCGACGCTGCAAACGAGCGGATCAAGGCGCCGATGCGATCGCGCCGCTGCCGAAGGGGCGGCAACGCAAGTTCGACGCCTGCCAAGCGCGAGTACAGCTCAGGGCGAAACTTGCGCTGCTCGACCAACGTCCGCAGGTCGGCGACCGACGCCGACACAAGCCGAATGTCGCGTCGCCGACGGCCGCGCCCCTCCATGATCCGCGAAAGCAACGACCGAAGCCGTGTCTGCGTCTTGGCGGATATCCCCCCGATATCGGTCAAGAAGAGGGTTCCTTTGTCGGCCCGATCGACAAACGAGGGCACCGAGGATCGTCGGCTCCCGACCAACGCTGCGGCGAGTTCGTCGTCGGCGTAGGCGCCCAACCGCATCGGCACAAACGCGCCCGTGCGCCCCGAGTGCTGATGGATAGCCCGCGCGAGGTGCTCCTTGCCGGTTCCCGTCTCTCCCAAGACCAAGACGGGCACCTGGGACGCGGCGACGCCCACCAGCGTGGAGCGCAGCGTAGAAAACAGCGGGGCGTATGCAGACTGGTCCGCGCCAGGGTCGGACAGACCGTCGCTTTCGGGGTCGCCCGAGCGCAGCATCCAAAACGTGCGCCCAACCTCGAATACCTCTTCGAGACGCAGGCCCGCCGTGCCGAGCACTGGCTTGTTCTCGAGCAAGGTTCCGTTGCGGCTCTGCAGATCGCGCAACGCCATGCCCGAGGTCGTGGTCTCCAGGTCAAGCTCAACCTGGCAGTGCTCGCCGCTGACCCAGGGGTGTGGGATCCCAACGCGCGCGCCACCCGTCTCGCCCTCAAAACAGATGCGTGAACCGTCGAGTGCCCGACCAAATCGGATCTTGCTGAGGCCCCCGACGTCGTAACTGCGCCCCGCGTCGACGAAACCATCCTCGGCTGAGCCGATAAACACCAGCGACATCGGGCGCCCACGCATCGGCACCTCGACGTCGCGGTGGGTTTCGAAGAGGGGTTCTGTCACGAGCGTTGGCTTCCGCCGCGTGGCCCGAGGGGACCCGCCGACGTTGCGAAGGTATCACTTCCAACGGCGTGCGATATGCTTGCCGCGTGGTGTGCGACGCGCCCGCATTGCGTCGGTCACCAGTGCAAACTCCAGCGAGATGCCACCGAGCGTGACACAAGAGGCACCCAGCAAGCGGATCTACGGCCTCGATGCTCTGCGCGGGCTCGCGGTGTTCCTCATGATCGAGCAGCATGTAGGAATCTGGCTGTGGCGCGGCCCGAATCGGGCGGCAGGCGAGACGCTTTTCGAGGACCATATCGGGCTCGTTTCGTTCAACGCGCTGGGCGGGGGCGCCGCCCCATTGTTCGTCACGCTGGCCGGTGTCGGCTCCGCGTTGTTTGTTGCCGCCAACCGACCCGGGACTGACGCCACCCTGGCCAAGCGCGGCATCGTGCTGATGGGCTTCGGGTTCGCGCTCAGCTGGCTGACCCCGAGCTGGTTTTCGATGGGCTCGTGGTTTGTGCTCCACATGATGGGGTTTGCGATGGCACTCGCCCCCGTTTGGCGCCGCATGTCGACGCCTGCGATCCTGACGCTGTGCGGGGTCGTCCTGTGTGCCGCGGTCGGCATGCAGGAGTTGTTGAAGACGCCCGAGGTCCTCAACAACAAATGGATGCGAGACACGACGATGCAGGGAGGGCGCTTTCGGCTTGCGCTCGTTGAGAGCCAGTTCCCGATTCTCCCCTGGCTCACGTTCTACCTCGCGGGTTTTGTGAGCGGCCGCTGGCTGTCGGACAAGCAGCCCAAGCGGGTCGCGTTCCTTGGGCTGACGTTCCTCGGCCTCGCAGGGATTGGGATTGGCCTGTTCTCGTTGGGCGTCTCCGACGCGTCGTGGTTCGCCCGGGCGTTCAAGGTGCGCCTCGGTTTCTTTCCCGCGAGTCCTGCGATTGTGGGCCTGCTCCTGGGCGGCGCTCTCTTGGTCATCGCGGGCGTCTTTGCGTTCGAGAAGCGACGAGCCATCTCCGCCAACCACCCGCTCGTCACCCTTGGCCGCATCTCGCTGACCCTCCTCATGCTGCACGTGTGGGTGTTTCGCGAGGCGAGCCGTCACGTGTTCATCAGCCCCGAGCGCCCCACCGGCCTGTGGCGCGGCCTCGATCCCGTCCCGACCCTGGCGGTGATCTTCGGGTTTGTCATCGCAGCCACGATTCTCAGCCGCTTTTGGCAGCGCGTAGGCTACGCATTCGGGGCCGAGTGGCTCCTCCGCAAGTTGGCGCGGTAGCGGCAGAGCGTCGCGCGCGCTGAGCGCTGCCGCAGATGATTAAGTTTGATTAAGCAGCCCCGCGGGGAGGGCGGCGCTAGTTTCGTGAGGCACACCAGGGCTCGCGAGGTCCCCCTCTCGCGGCCCCTTGGCTTTCTTACTGGGGCTCAAGGACACGACCATGACCAGCAATAGGGTGCTAAGCATCCTGGCGCTGCTGTCGATCACCTCAATCGGCGCCGCCTGCAATGGCGGCGCCGATAGCGATGACGACGGCGGCACAGGGAACGAAGATACGGCAGGCGACTCGGGCACGACCGGCGGGGGTCCCGGCACGGACGACGCCGAACCGGACACCGGCCAAACCGACGACGGGCCCGATGGAACGGGCACGGACGACACCACAGGCGGCGACCCCGACCCCGGGCTGCTGGGCGGACCGACCAAGGGCGGGCCAATCCTCGCCAACGACGCTGGCGACACCCTCGCGGTGGCGAACAAGGCCAATGATGACATCACTCTCTTCTCGCTGCCCGACCTCGAGGTACGCGGGCGCGTTGACGTTGGCGACGAGCCCGTCTCCGTAAGCTGGTCACCCGACAACTCGACGCTCTACGTCGTCAACCGCGGCGACGGCAGCGTCACCGAAGTCCTGGACGCAAACACCGACTCGCCCACGCCCGGCTCAACCGTGGCGGTCGGATCCGAGACGGTGCAGGCGGCGCTGTCCCCCAGCGGCGCGCAGCTGTACGTCACGAGCTTCGTCGACGCGACGTTGAACATCATCGACACCAGCTCGATGCGTGTGACCGACCAGATCGTCCTGGGCGGCAACCCGCACGGCATTTGCGTCAGCAATGATGCAGACGACGAGGACGGCGACGAGACCATCTACGTCACCGACTTCTTCGGCGCCCCCGCAGCGGGCGAGGTCGAAGCGAGCGACACCTCTCGCGAAGGCCGCGTGTTCCGGGTCAATGCGGGCGACCTCACCGTCGATGAGTCGTTCATCGCAGCGTTCACAGACTCCACGTTCCCCGGATTCGAGGACACGGGGTTCTTCCCCAATCAGCTGTACTCGTGCATCGTCAACGACGAGCACGTCTATGTCACCGCCGTCGGTGCAAGCCCGCAGCCGTTCGAGAACGGCACGGACTTCCATCAAAACGTGCAGGGCATGGTCGCCGCACTCGACGCGGCCACGGGCGAGGAGGACACGAGCCGCTCCGTCAACCTCAACACCCTCGTGGGTGCTCTGGATGGGCCCAAGCGCTTTGTCCCGATCCCGATGGACATCGCCTTTGCGGCCGGTAGCGACTTTGGCTACGTCGCGTCGACCGCGAGCAACGCGGTGTTCCGAATCGACTGGGAGGCATCTCCACCCACGGGCGGGTCCCCCTCGGGCGCCAACTTCTTACCGACCGCGCCGTCCCCAACTGGGGTCACGATCGTAGGCACGACCGCGTATGCGTACAACGAGGTCGACCGGTCGATCTCGGCGATCGACTTGGCGACCCAAGAGACCGTCGAAACCGCGGTCGAGTCCGCGCCCGACCCCACCACCGCGGCCGAGGAGTCCTCGCTTCGTGGGCAGCGGTTCTTCAACACTGGCATGGCGCGATGGTCGACCAACGGCTGGGTTTCGTGCCTTGCGTGTCACCCGGCCGGCCTCACCGACAACGTCACGTGGGTCTTCCCTGCGGGGCCCCGCCAAACCGTGGATCTGTCGCCCACGTTCAACGAGGGGGGCACCGTGCAGCGCATCTTGAACTGGACCGCGATCTTCGACGAGGTGCACGACTTTGAGCTCAACACCCGCGGTGTGGCCGGGGGCACGGGCGCCATCGTGAGCGCCGCCGACCTCAACGCCGATGGCACGGCCAACACCGACGCACGGATCGACTTTGTCGGACCCGGCGGGGTGGGCGACCCGGCCAACGGCTTCAACATCGGTTCTTCGCGGGCCATCGCGCAAAGCGGCGCAACGCCCGAGGACTGGGACGACATCATGAACTACATCATGACGATCCGAGCACCGAAGGCGGCCACCGTGTACGACGGAGACCCGGCCGCCGGCCGCGAAGTATTCGAAGCAGGCGGATGTCAGAACTGCCATGGCGGGCCGCTGTGGACGCTCTCGGAGCGCTACTACACCCCGGTCATCAACCTGGACGCACGGCCGCTATCGCTGCTGTCGCAGGGGATCAGCGAGATCGAGGTGCGCGCCGACCAAGTCGCGACCACCAATCCCGCCGAGATGTTTGTGCTCGACACCGACGCCAACGGACCGCCCCATCGCCACTCGTGCGTCGTGCGGATCGTCGACACCTTTGACGCCGCAGGACCCGACGACCGTGGTGCGCCAGAAGTTCGGCAAAACGGTGGCAACGCGCAGGGCGTTGACGGTTTCAATGTGCCGTCCCTGATGGGCATGGCCGTGGGCGGCCCGTTCCTCCACAACGGCGCGGCCGAGACGCTCCAAGATCTGCTCGACCCGGACGGCGACTTCACGACACACCTGCGCGGCGGCAACCAAGTCTTTGCCCCGACGGAGCAAGAGGTGGCCGACCTCGTGGCGTTCCTGAGGTCCATCGACGACGACACCGAGCAGATCGCGGTGCCGCAGGATCAGGTCATCTGCCCGGACGGCTTGGTCTTCGAGTAACCGCGCACACCAACCCCAAAAACGAAGCCCCGGAAGTCTGACGACTTCCGGGGCTTGCTGCGTTTACGGTGGGTCGCAGTCCCCGATCAGTGCGGCGGGGCCAAGAACGGGAAGTCCGCCATGAACGGCAGGTCGTTCGCAGGCGGGTTGAGCGGCAGTCCGGCAAAGAGCCCGACGTCCTGTCCTTTGACGGTCAGGTCGAGCAAGACCAACGCCAGCGTCACGTCGACAACGGGGTCGGCGGGCAGCCGCCCGTTCGGAAAGCCAGCCGGGGCCGACGGGTCGATCGCGATGACGTCCGGCACGACCAGCGGGCCCGCTTGCGCAAGGCAGTCGGCAGGCTCGCAGGGCACAAGGCCAAGGACCTCGAGGTCCGGGTCCAACGCCATGTGCAACCCCGTCACGTTCCCCGCGATCTCTCCCAGGAACGTGCCTGCAACATCATCCGTGGGATTCGCGGCGTTGTAGTCGTCCTTGGAGGTGATCACGACGGTGTTGATGACGGGCATGCCCATCCGGTCAACGCGAGCGTAGCGCTCGGGCGGCGTATCGCTGAACTCGAACCCGGGCGCCTCGCCCGTGCTGCTGCCGCCGTCCGTGCTCCCGTCGTCCGAGCTGCCGTCGGCGTCGTCCGAGCTGCTGTCGGCTGGAGTCGCCGTGATGGACGTGGGCGTCGGCCCATCGTCCGTGCCCGGCAGGTCATCGCCCCCGGTGTCTGTGGCGCCGCCTGCGGTGCCATCCGTGCCGTCTTGGCCGCCGTCGCTGTCGTCGGACGTGCATCCGGCCAGGCCGAGCGACAAGATTGAGATCGTCAATAGAGTATTGAGTTTCATGTCGTGCCCCTACTCGCGGCCGGTGGTTGCCCAAATCGTGAAGGAACCGCCGCCCGAGGACAGCGCGTCCAAGGACCCTTCGATGACGATCGCCGTGGTGTTCGTACCCGCGAACGAGTCGTTGGCCGAGTCGAACGAAATCGAGCCCGTCATCAGCGTGTCCTGAAAGCCATCCAGGTCGAAGAAGAAGGCATCGTCTCGGCTGCCCGCGAAGACTTGCTGGCCCAACTCACCTTGGACGTTCTCGTCGACAGGCCCGACGATGGGTGCATCACCGGGCAAGCCTTCGACTTGGACGCCCCACTCCCCATCCGGGTTCTGGCCAAAGCGAACCCAGATGTTTTGGTCCGCGACTTGGTCGTCGTCGTTGTCGATGTGGAACCCGTACAGCACGTCCGGGTCGTACGTCGCTGCTGCGCCAGCCTCTGAAAGGCCGGCGAACGCGACGGCCATGTAGACCGAATCCCCCTCGGACCACGCAAAGAAGTCGGTGATGTCAGCCGCGGGATCCACAGCAGCGCCTGGCGCTTCCACGTGATCGGCTGCGTTAACGTTATCGGCGAACGACCCTAGGATTCCGAGGAATGCCAGGGCCAGTGTGCCTCCGAGGAGGGTTTTTCGTTTCATAGTCATTGGTCGCTCCGGTTCCCGTACGGCGGTGGGGGCCGCGCGGATCGAGCGGACATCTTTTTTGTGAAAGAACCGATCCGTAGGGCGCTGTGCGCCGTAGAGGCGGCGGGAACGACGCACATGACACTACAAAACGGTCACATCTCGGCTATCGCCATCATTTCACTCCTTTTTCTCGGATCCGGCTGCGGAGACGACAGCGGAGGCGACGACGGCGTCGCATCTGGCTCCGATACCGGCAGCGGCGGTGGAGACTCGACGGGCGACGGCCCGAGCGGCGAGACCATCACCACCACCGTTTCGACGGTCTCCGCGGGCGACTCCGGAGACAGCGGCGACGACGACGGCTCGACGACCGCCGACGACTCGGACGACTCCGGAGACAGCGGCGACAGCACGGGCGGGCCCCCAGCGCTCACCTGCGAGTCCTACTGCAGCGTCTATCTGGACGGGTGCACGGACTTCAGTGTCTACGCCAACGAGCAGGACTGCATGGACCACTGCGGCCAGTGGCCCGAAGGCACGGCCGAGGACACCGCAGGCGACACCCTGGGCTGTCGCATCTATCACGCCACCGTCGCCTCGAGCACCGAGCCCGAGCTCCACTGCCCGCACAGCGGCCCCAGTGGCGACGGCGTCTGCGCCGACAAGGCAGCGCCCGACTGCGCGACCTATTGCGACACGTACATGGGCAACTGCACGGGGGACAATGACGTCTACGCCGACCTGGACGACTGCATGACCCAGTGCGCGCCTTGGTATCCCGGCGTCGAGGGCGACACCGCGGGCAACTCGATCGGTTGCCGCACCTACCACGGTGGTGTGCCAGCGTTGGGCGACCCCATGCTGCACTGCCCGCACGCAGGACCCGGCGGAGACGGCGTCTGCGTGTTCGAGTAGCCACCACAATCGTCCGGCCGTTGCGGGCTGTCGTTCCCGGTTGATCCCGTGACGACGGGCGTCGGATCGTCGGCGGCATCGCTGGAACTCCAGTGGTGCCGCCGGTGTCCGTTCTGTCGGCTCGGCAGCCGCTGCGAGCGCGGGCCTGGCCAGCCCGTCACTGGGGCATCAGCCGCTGCTCGAGTCTTGGGGAAGCGCGTGAGGCTCGTAGACCCCGCGCTCGGTGATGATCCGCGTCACAAGGGCAGCCGGGGTGACATCGAACGCGGGATTGAGCACCGCCATATCGGGGGGGGTCATCAGTCGCCCGCCGTGCCACCGAACCTCATCGGGCGAGCGTTGCTCGATGGGGATTCCAGCACCCGTCGGGATCTCGAGATCGATGGTCGTCCACGGCGCCGCAACATACAGCGGGATCCCGTGGTGACGGCACAGTACCGCCACCGTGTACGTGCCGATCTTGTTGGCGACATCTCCGTTGGCCGCGATGCGGTCGGCCCCGACGATGGCGGCCTGAATCCCGCCACGGCTCATCAGCGCGCCCGCCATGTTGTCGGCGATGACACGCACGGGGATCCCATCTCGCGCCAGCTCCCATGCGGTCAAGCGCGCGCCCTGCAAGACGGGACGCGTTTCATCGGCCAGGACGGAGATCCCTCGGCCGCGACGGTGCGCGCTGCGAATCACGCCAAGCGCCGTGCCGTAACCCGCGGTCGCCAGGGCGCCCGCGTTGCAGTGGGTCAAGATCGTGCCGCCCTCGGGCAGCAACGTCGCGCCGTGTTCACCCATCTGCTGGCAGGCAGCGAGATCATCGGCGACGTGTTTTTCGGCGGTGGCGCGCACGACCGCGCGCAGTTGCTCGGCGTCAGCCTCCGGATCGGCTCCGGCCATCGCGCCCCGAATCTGTCGCAGCGCCACAAACAGATTCACCGCGGTCGGGCGAGTCCGAGACAAGCGCTCGCACCCGGCTTCGATCTCGGCCCGGAACTGGCGCGGGTCGTCGGACATCGTCAAAGCCGCGACCGCCAAGCCAAGCGCCGCGGCGCACGCGATCGCGGGGGCGCCCCGGACCGCCAACTGCTCGATCGAGACCGCGACCGCCTCAACGTCGCTCAAGGACAGCCACACCTCTCGCCCGGGAAGCTCGCGTTGATCGAGCAGCGAAAGCGAGCGCCCATCGTCCGCCAGGCGGAGCGGGCGTACGCCCACATCAAGATCCGCCGCAGACCCAGGGGGATCGGCCTGTGCCTGGTGCAGATCGTCGACCATCTCGTCTGGGGGGGTCATGCGCGGCAGGGTACCCTGGCTCACGCAGCCTGGGCTTTGGACCCACCCCACCCGCTGCTACCCTCCCCGACCCGCATGGCGACCTTCAAGATCCTCTCCGATTTCGACGGCGTTTGGACAAACCAGGGCCTGGAGGCCGAAGAGGTCCATCGTTGGATTGTGCAGGAATCGGCACGCCTGCAGGCGCGAGCCCAAGGCGACATCGAGGCCGAGCTGCGCGCTGCCCACGAGCGCATGATGGGCCAGCCCCACACGTGGGGATGGGCCCCCGACGGCAGCCGCGTCTCGGCGTACGTCGACGAAGATCCACTGTGCCAGCCCAGCGGATTGTGCCTGTACATCAACCGCTCCGACGATCCCGAGATCGCACACTACCGGTCGGCCATCCTCAGCGAGTTCGATTCGTTGGCGAAGTTCGCCGAGCACTGTTACCGCAGCGCGATGGTCAGCTACCGCGACCGTCATCCACCAGCGATCGCCGCGGACGCAGCAGCACAACTTCAGTCCGTCCTCGACGCAGGGGCCGAAGTGATGGTCGTTTCGAACTCGCCGTCCGAGAAGATCAGCGCATGGTTCGACGCGGTCGGCATCGACGCGGGGGAAGGCCCCGGCCACCAGCTGCGGCTCCGCGGATCGGCGGGCAAGCAAACCTTGGGCGAGACCGACGCGAGCATTGAAGTCGAAGGACGGCAGATCATGATCGACCGCCCGCTGTACCGAACGATCATCGACGAGGAGAACCCCGACCTCATCATCGGCGACGTGTTCTCGCTGGACCTTGCGCTCCCCCACGTGATGCGCACAAACGGAGTCGCGGCGGCGCCCAGCAAGCTGGCCTTGCGCGCGCACGACCACACTCCACGCTGGATCCTCGACACGCGGGCTGGCGGCGCCATCGACCACGTCGTCGATCGCTTCGGAGCCCTCGCCGCCCTTGTGAGCTGAGGCCCCTGTCATGCCCGAGTGGATCGTCAAGTTCGCGCCCATCGCCGGCCTGCTCGTGGTCATCGGGCTCGTGCTGGCTCGGCTCCCGCGGGTTGATGTCGGGCACAGCGACGCATACCGACGCCGCCGGGTCCTGAACTGGCTGCCGGTCGGGCTGCTCTACGCCTTCTTGTACATGGGGCGCTACAACCTCACGGTTGCCAAAGGCGTCTTCGAGGACCTCACCGACGGGGCGGGCGCTTCGTTGATGACCAACTCCGACTTCGCGATGGTGTTTGGGATCGGCACCGCGGTGTACGGCTCGGCATTCCTCATCAACGGTCCGCTCACCGACCGGATCGGCGGCAAGAAAGCGCTGCTCATCGGCGGTTTTGGGGCCGCAACGGCCAACCTCGCGATGGGCCTGGTTGCGTACCTCGAAGTCCAGTCCAACCTGATCCTGACGCTCTCGCTGCTGTACGCGGTGAACATGTACTTCCAGTCGTTCGGCGCGGTGTCGATCGTCAAGATCAACGCCCCATGGTTCCATGTGCGCGAGCGCGGCGTGTTCGGGGCGATCTTCGGGATCCTGATCTCGCTGGGCATCTACTTCGCGTTCGACGTCGGCGGGATGATCGTCGGTGCGTGGCCGGTGCACTGGGTGTTCCTGGTGCCGTCCATCCTGCTGACGCTGGCGTGGCTTGCGGTGGGGAAGTTCGCCCAGAACACACCGGGCGAGGCGGGCCACCCGGACTTCGACACCGCCGACGACACACCCGACGGCCCCGCCCTCAAGACGCGCGAGGTCTTCTCCAAGATGCTGCGCAACCCGATCATCCTGACGATCGCCACGATCGAGTTTTGCTCGGGCTTTCTTCGGCAGGCGATCATGCAGTGGTACCGAACCTTCGCCAAAGCCACGGGCAGCGCCGACAACTTCGTCAACGAGCACTGGGGAATGCTGCTGTGCTGCGCGGGGATCCTGGGCGGCGTGTTCGCGGGTGTCATCTCCGATCGTGTTTTTGGCTCGCGCCGCGGGCCCGTGGCCGCCGTGCTGTACGGCGGCATGATCATCGGCGCGCTCGTGATGAGCGTGGTGCTCGGCGGACCGCTGCTCGGCCCCACCGTCGTGCTGATGTCGCTGTGCATCATCGGCGTGCACGGCATGCTTTCCGGAACGGCGAGCATGGACTTCGGCGGACGGCGCAACACAGGCACCGCGGTGGGCATCATCGACGGCTTTGTCTACGCGGGCACGGCGGTCATGTCGGTCGTGTACGGCTTTGTCTTGCCCGAGGGCGACGCCGCAAAAGATGTCGGCAACTGGATCTTGTGGCCGCTGATCATGCTCCCCATTGCCGTCGTGGGCTTTGTGCTCGCGCGGCGCCTTTGGCATGCGGCCCCAAAGAAAGTCGCGGCCAGATCGTAAGGGCCGGCTGACACCGTGCGCATCCGGTTCTTGCTGCCACTGCTCGCCCTCGCGGCGTGCCGACCCGCAGACCCGCTCGCCATCGCGTGGCCGGGGGATTCCGATCCGCCGCCGCTCCGCATTGCTGTGGCAGGCGACACCGTCGCGGTCCAGGTACACCAGTACTCGGTACGCAGCATTCCCATCATCGGGGCGGACGGTTCACTCGATGTTCCGATGTGCGGGAAGGTCGATGCCGCGGGGCTCGACGCACCCGCCCTGTGCGCGAAGATCTCTGAGTGTCTTACCCGCGTCTACCGTCGCACCGCCGTGCAGGTCACGATTGGCGATGGGTCTGATCCCGCCCAGTCGTCCGCGGGATGCGACGTCGAGGGGCCACCACAACCCCAAACTTGGGATGCGGTCTCGCAGCGCGCGTTGGATGCACTCTCGACGCCGCTCGACCCGGGACTGCTGGAGCGCGCGGTCGAAGCTTCGCTTCAACTCGAGACGTTGCGGGTCGAGTTCACCGACGAGCACCCCGACGTCGCCGCAGCGCAGGCCCGCGCTGCACAGCTTGTGGGCGCGCTGGTTCCGGCATCCGAGGGGGTCGACGGGGCGATGCGACAACGTGTGCTGTCCTTGCAATCCGCCGCCGAACACGCGCTCGCTGAGTTGCGGGTGGTGTACGCAGATAAGCATCCCGCGGTTCGTGTCGCACAGACGCGGGCCCGCTTCCTCGTGCAAGCCACGGGCGCGCTGCCGCTGGCCGCTCCGTCGGACCGAGCGTCGGACCAAGTCGTATCCAGAGTTGAGACCGACATACGACTGGGGCTCGCGACCCAGCGCTATGAGGACGGCCACCCCCAGGTGGTCGCGCTGCGTGCCCAACGAGCCGCACTCGCAGAGCCTCCCGACCCGGCCCCCTCGTGCGAGGATGTCCTGCGGACGTTTGATCTGCGGGTGGCGTTCTTGCTGGGCCAAGAGAGGGCTGCCGACGACAGCCCCGAGCTCGAAGCGGTCATCGATGCGCTGGCTGTAGCGCGGGCTGGGTACCGCGCAAGTGCGGCGTGCCGCGAAAAGTCGTCCGCCGCTGAGGCACCACCGCCCCGACAATGATCCAGACCCGAGGCCAACTGCGGTACGCTTGCCACATGATGCGCACCCTGACGTGGCTCGGAGCGGTTGGCCTCATCGCAGTGGGATGCGATCCCATCGAGGATCCGGATGACGGGGCGGTCGGCACCAGTGCCGTCGACGGGGCGGCGGACGGAAACGCCGATGCGGACGGCGGTGCTGACGGGGGCGACGACCCGCTGGGCGCAGTCGCAGCCCACAACCTGATCCGCGCCAATGCACAGCCCGCACCCGACCCCGCCCTTCCGGATCTCGTCTGGGACTCCAACCTGGCGTCTATCGCCACCCAGTGGGCCGAGGGCTGCGTGTTCGAGCACAGCGGCAACGAGTTCGGAGAGAACCTCTACGTCGGCAGCGGAACCCCGGATGCGGCCACCGCAATCGTCGCGTGGGGTGACGAAGACGCGATGTACGACTACGCCTCGAACGGGTGCAGCGGCGTCTGCGGCCACTACACGCAGATCGTTTGGCGTGACACCACCCGAGTCGGCTGCGGCTTCGCCGACTGCGACTCGGTCGCAGGCGTCGACTTTGCCGGGCGCATCTGGGTCTGCAACTACGATCCCCCCGGCAACTTCGTCGGCCAGCAACCCTACTAGCGTAGGGTCAGAACTAGCGTAGGCTCAGGGAGCGGACGAGAGGAACACGCCGACGTTCCCTCCCGCGGTCGTCACGAAGTCCGGGATGCCGTCCTCGTTGAGGTCAGCCGCCGCGACGCTGCGGGCCGCGCTGGGTACGTCTAGCGTGACCGCGGCGGCAAAGCCCCCGCTGCCGTCGCCGAGCAGCACCGACAAGCTGCCGCCGCCCCCGTTGTTGGCGGTCACGATATCGAGCGCGCCATCGCCATCAAAATCGCCCACAAATGCCCACGTCGGTTGAGCACCGACGGGGCTCGTGACGTGGGCCGCAAACGTGCCGTCGCCGTTGTTGGCGAGGTACGAAACGGACGCACCATTGAAGTTTGTGACGACGACATCGACTTCACCGTCTTCGTTGAAGTCACCACCCGAGATTCGCCTCGGGCTTGCGCCGACACCACTCTCTGCGCCCACTCCGAGTCCGCCCATCGCGTCTCCGGAGTGCAGAACGACCTCGTTCTGGTTGCTGCTCGGCCACACCACGTCGAATCCGGCCTGATCATCGATGTCTGCGATGAAGACCGACTCCGGTTGCTGGCTGGGCGTCGCGACGTTCAACTCGGCGAGCAGTCCACCCAAGCCATCGCCGATGAACACAGAGAGATCGTCATCGTCGCGATTGGCCGCCACGATATCGAGATTGCCGTCATCGTCCAGGTCGGCGGCGGCGACCCCTTGGATCCGCCCGCCCGCGCCGTACTCCTCCTCGACCCCAAACACGCCCGTGCCATCACCGTACAGCACGCTGATGCTATCGCCGTCGCGGTTCGCCGTGACGGCGTCCAGGAAGTTGTCGTCGTCCAGCAAGACGAGAACGAGGTCCTCAGGGCGCGTGTTGTTGCCGGTCGAGTAGGTCACGCCAGGGGCAAGCGTGCCCGTGCCATCACCCAGGAGAACCGAGATTTCATCGTCGTCGCGACAGGTGACCACCACGTCCATGAACTGGTCATCGTTGACATCGCCAACCGCGACCGCGAAGGGAACTGGACACGTCGCGGCGACCGTCTCGATGTCGCCGTGGCAGAGCGTCTGCGGCGCGCCGCACGATTCCATGCCTCCGGTCGACCCAGAGCTGCTCTCGGATCCGCCGGTCGTACCGGAGTCCGACGATGACCCGGAGTCCGACGATGACCCCGAAGTCGACCCAGACCCCGAACTCGAACCAGACTCCGAAGATGACCCCGACCCCGAAGACGACCCGGTCAGGGCTCCCGTGTCCGTCCCGGTCGTTCCCGAGTCGCCCGTTGTGCCCGTGGTCGAAGACGTGTTCGCCGACGTCCCGCTTCCGTCTGCGGAACCGGTGGTGCCCGTGGCGCCCGCGGTCGAGCTCCCGGTGGCGGGCCCGCCTGAGCTGGTCGCTCCCGTGTCCGAGCCGGTGGTCGAGTCAACCATCGCCTGCTGGAGATCCGTACACCCCCCGCACAGAGCCGCCAACGCCAAGACTAAGCCGTCGCGCATGGCGCAAGGATAGCAGTCTTGGCCGCGCGACCCATCATTGTGCGCGGCTGTAGACGCGCATCAGACTTTGCTCTCCTGGCACGCCCAGACGCAGCGGAAAGCCATACACGCCCTGAGCGCGGTGCACATAGAGCCTGTCGGCACCGCGCGCCCACATTCCGTGGTCTGGGATCTTCGAAAACAGCGAGACAAACGTCCCGCGCAGGCCGAGGCTAATCAGCCCCAACTGCCCGCCGTGCGTGTGTCCGCTCAGGACGAGGTCCCCCTCACCAGCCGGCAAGTGGCGAAATGCCCCCGGGTCGTGGAGCAGGATGACCCGCAGCGCCCCATCAATCCGTGGGTTTGTGTCGCACAACTCCTGCAGGTGGACGTCCCGGTTGCGCCAGACAAAGTCGCTCCCCAGGATCTGGACGGCCCCAGCTGGCGTCTGGACGACGACCGATTCGTCGACCAAGAGTCGGATGCCCAGTCGTGTCAGTGCCTGGCGCACCACGTCGCGCGCTTCGAGGTCGTGGTTGCCGTGGCAGGCGTACACCTTCCCTGTAAACCCCTTCAGTGGACGCAGCGCCGCCATGACCGTGCCGACGTCTTGGGACTCCATCGTCATCAAGTCGCCCGTAATGAGGATCAAGTCCGGGTCTCTCGCCACCGCACGCTCGCAGATTCTGCGCAGCCGCGCGACCGACATGAAAGGGCCAAGGTGCGGGTCTGTGATCTGGACGATGCTGAGGGGTCGACCCGTCGCCGCCTTGGTGCTGCGCACAACGATCTCTGGGCAACGAGCCAAAGGCCCGGCATCGCGCTCATTGTCGAGTCGAACGTCGAGGGTCTCCTCGCGGGTCCACAGGGTTTGCACGAGCCCCGCCGTGGCAGCGGCAAACGGCAGCCAGGCGAGCCAAACGTCCGCGCCAAACGACGCTGCGACCGTCCACGGAAGCGCGAGGAACGTCGCGGCGACAAACCACAGCGCGGGCACGCTGACGAGCCAGCGAAACGCCCAAGGGCGCATGCCTCCCCGAGCCAAGAGCGCACCGAAGTGCAAGTCGACGAGGAGTTGCAGCGGCAGCACGGCCCCGCCAAGCACGCCCAAGTGCTCACGCAAGACGGCGCCGCCCCACGTCGGGAGGCCGAGCACGACGACACCGAACAGGCCAAACTGAGGGCTGCGACGAAATGCGGCGAGGACGACGAGCGCGTAGCCCGCCAGTGCGATGTAGGTTTCTACCGCCACGGCTTGACTGCGTAAGCGCCACCGGCGGTGGCGTTGTTATGTCGACGCGCGCTCACGATGTCTCCGCGAGCACACGGTCGACGATCTCGCTCACGAGCTTCGGGTTGGCCTGACCCCGGGTCTTCTTCATCACTTGGCCGACGAAGTAGCCCTTCAGGGCCGTCTTGCCGCCACGATACTGCTCGACCTGTCTTGGGCTCGCGGCAACCACCTCGGCGACCGCCGCCTCGAGAACGGAGCTGTCGCTGACTTGCCGGTGACCGTCCCGGTCTGCGATCGCACGCGCTGATCCGCCCTCGGACCACATCGTCGACAATACGGCCTTGCCCGCACGACCGGAGATGGTGCCGTCCTCCACAAGCCCCACGAGCTCAGCCAGCTGCGCGGGTGCGATTGGCCCCGTAGAGACGGGGGCCCCGTCGAGCCGAGCCAAGACCTCGCCCGACAGCCAGTTGGCCGCCGCTTTGGGTGCCGCGCCCGCCTCGCACGTCGCGTCGAAGAACCCGGCGAGCTCGGGCTCACCGACAAGCAGCGTCGCGTCGGCCTCGGACAACCCGAGCGCGCGATAGCGGACGTGTCGCGCTGCCGGCAGCTCGGGCTGCGCCGCCGCGATTTCGGCTTCGAGAGCCTCGGAGACCACCAAAAGCGGGAGATCAGGCTCCGGCAAGTACCGATAGTCGGCCGCCTCTTCTTTGAGGCGCATGATCTTGGTGATGCCGCGATCGGGATCGAAGCTCATCGTGGCCATCACGACCGGCTCACCGGCATCCAGCAGATCGGCTTGCCGCCGGATCTCGGCTTCGATGGCCCGCTCCAAGAAACGGAACGAGTTGAGGTTCTTGATCTCGCAGCGTGTGCCCATGGGTTCGGTGCCACGGCGACGAAGCGAGACGTTGGCGTCGCACCGCAGGGTGCCCTCCTCCATGTTGGCCTCGGATATCCCCAGCGCCCGCACAACCCCGCGCAGTGCCCGGAGAAACTCCGCTGCATCCCGCGCTGACCGGAGGTCCGGCTCACCCACGATCTCGAGCAACGGCGCCCCCGCGCGGTTGTAGTCGACGAGGCTCACGTCTTCGCCAGCCACGTGCACGTTCTTGCCCGCATCCTCCTCGAAATGGATGTGGTGCAATCGGACGGTGCCCGACGCTATCTCAACGGCGCCCCCGACGGCGTAGGGCTCATCGGCTTGCGTGATCTGATAGCCCTTGGGCAGGTCGGGGTAAAAGTAGTGTTTGCGAGCGAATCGGCTGGTCCGCTGGACCGTGCTGCCCAGCGCCAGCGCCAGCGCCACGCCATGGCGCACCGCGGTCGCGTTCAGCACGGGCAGCGTGCCCGGCAGCGCCAACGTATACGGGTCGATGCGCGTGTTGGGCGGCTCACCGATCGCCTGCGGGCAGGCGGAGAACATTTTGGTCCGCGTCGCGAGCTGGCAGTGAACTTCCAACCCGATCACGGGTTCGTAGTCGGTCACGCTCATGGCGTCCCCCCCAGCGCTGGTGGTCGCCGCCGATGCCACGCGGTCGCGTCTTCGTGCGCGGCCGCGGCTGCCAGCACGCGCACCTCATCGAACCGACGCCCCGTGAGCTGCAGACCGATCGGCAGCTCGGGGTCCTTCGAGAATCCGGACGGTACCGAGATGGCGGGAAGTCCTGCCAGATTCGCCCCGATGGTGAACACGTCCGACAAGTACATCGTCAGCGGATCATCGATCCGCTCGCCCCGCTTGAACCCCGCGACAGGCGAGGTCGGTGAGGCGATGACATCACAGCGCTCAAACGCGGCGTCGTAGCCTCGCGCAATCAACGTCCGCACCTTCATCGCGCGGCCGTAGTACTCGTCGTAGCTGTCTTTTCGCTGCACAAACGTGCCCATCAAGATCCGGCGCTTCACCTCGGCGCCGAACCCGGCGTCCCGCGTCGCCTCGTTCATGGCCCGCAGGGAGCCCGCAGGATTTGCCCGCAATCCGTAGCGGACGCCGTCGTAACGAGCCAGGTTGCTCGCGCTCTCGGCCATGCTCAGCACGTAGTAGGTCGCGATCGCCTTGTCAGCGTGCGGGAGATCGACATCGACGATCTCTGCGCCTGCGTCCACAAGCACCGCCAACGCATCATCGAATGCCTGTCGCACGTCGGTGGCAAGTCCTTCGCGGTCCAACGACTCGCGATGCACACCCACCCGCATGCCCTGCACCCCACGATCACACGCGGCCACGAGGTCCGGGACAGGCTCTGTTGCACAGCCCGCGTCCAACGGGTCAGCACCCGCGATCGTGGCCAGGACAAGCGCAGCATCTCGCACACAACGGGTCATCGGCCCCGCTTGGTCCAGGCTCGAAGCGAACGCCACCATGCCTGCCCGCGTCACCCGCCCATACGAAGGCTTGAAGCCAACGATCCCGCACAGTGCGGCCGGCTGCCGAATCGACCCGCCCGTGTCCGTGCCCAATGCGAACGCCGCCAAGCCGGCAGCGACCGCGGCCGCCGACCCTCCGGACGACCCGCCCGGAACGTGATCGGTCGCCCATGGGTTGGCCACGGGGCCGTACGCGCTGTTTTCGTTGGACGACCCCATCGCAAACTCGTCCATTGCATGCTTCCCAAGGAGCACGCTCCCCGCCCCTGCAAGCCGCTGCGCCGCGGTGCCGTGGTACGGCGGCACCCATCCCTCGAGGATCTTCGAGCCGCAACTCGTCTCCACCCCCTCGGTGACAAAGATGTCCTTGAGCCCCATCGGCACGCCAGCGAGGGCCCCCAAGGCATCACCGCGGTCGCGTGCACTGTCGACGGCCGCCGCCTCGGTCAGCGCACGTTCCGAGCATCGCCTCCGGTACGCACCGAGCGTGCCGTCGAGCTGATCTATCCGGTCTTCGTACGCTGCCAACGCCTCGACCGCGCGGACATCCCCCGCTCGCACGGCGGCCGCCAGTTCACGAACACAAAGCATCAGGAGTTCACGAGCCACGACTAGTCCTCCTTGAACTTGGGAACCACGACGTGCCCAGCCCGGACCGCTGGTGCGGCGGCCAGTGCGACATCGCGGTCGAGCACGGGCCCGGGCAGATCTGCCCGAAGTGCGGGTGCGTTGTGTAGCGTCATCGCGTCGACACCTTCGATGTCGACCTCTTGGAGCTGCTGCAGGTACTGGAGGATCCCCGCCAGTTGACCCGCAAACAGATCCGCCTCCGCGGCGCTGAGGGACAGACGGGCCAGCGCCGCCAGTTCATGACACAGACCCGTCGAGACAGCCACGTCGCGTGGGTGATACCACCCGCCCACCAAACCGCGGTGTGCGCGCTCGGCACCCGAGCACAGCAGCGGCAGGATGCGGTGCATTGCGCGCCCCCCTCGCCCAACCGCGAACAGCATTCGCTCGGCGGGTAGGCCGCATTCAGCCCGGTTCGGTTGGTGCAGGTTGCGTGACACCCTCGGGTGGACGGGGTATCTTGCCTTCGTGCCTCGTGCCCTGCACATGGCGGCGTCTTTCGCGCTGCTCGCTTCCGCCTGTACGGCGGTCGACGACGAGCGGAGCGACGGAGAGGTCGAGGCGTTGCGGCTTGGGCGGGTGCATGTCGTGCTCGAGACGGGCGACGAGTCCGAGCCGGATGACTTCGAAGTCTCCGCCCGGTTCGCCTACGTCCGGGGCCTCGACGAGGACTTCGCCCGCGCGCGGATCGACATGCCCGTGCTGGCCCACGAGATCCTGCAGGCACCCGAGTGCACCGCAACCGAGCACCTCACCGCGCCCGAAGGCGAGGCCGACGGCGGAGAGATTCAAGAGCTCTTGCTGGTCGACGCGGGGGACCTTCGTGTTGAAGTGGGAGAGTCTCGCTACGACGTCCCGCTGACCTTGGTCCCGGACCTGCTCCCATACATGTCGGGCGTCGAGTACATCATGTACAGCGACGAGCTCCCGGCAATGCCGGTCGACGCGGTGACCATGTCGGTTGCCGCCAGTGGCTCGCAGACCGATGAGCTTCCGCCGTTCTTGACCGACGGGCAGGTCCCGACCGTCCTGGACCTCGAGTCGTCGTTCGGGCGCTATCGTGGGTCGCTCCGCGGCGAGCTCGTGCTCGGCTGGAACCCGAACGAACCCACCGACGAGCCGATCACGCTCCGCATCACGGGCCTCATTGGTGATGAGCCGTCCGGCTCCGAAGTGACCTGCGTCGCCGCCGACGTCGGGCAGGCCCGCTTGTCGCTGCAGTACCTCCAAGGCTTTGGACTCAACCCCAACGCGGAGGGCTTGCGCGTCGAAGCGAGCCGGATGACCACGCGGACATTCGACGCTGGCGACTTTGCGGGCAGCGAGTTCATCGTCGAACGACGCGAGACCACGCTGCTGCCATAACGGTTGTCGGCGCGGCGCGAACGCCGATCTACGAACGTCGGCGGTGGTGGCCGTGAGCGTTCCTGTACGGGATTGCGGGACGTGTCGTCTCCACGCTGCTAGATTGCCTCCGGGATGGGGGATCTTGGATGGGTAACGTTGTTGGTGGGGGCTTTGACCCTCGGTGCCTGCTCTGGCGACGACGGGGGCGAGGCGGTGGCGGACGAGGGCGTCAACCTCGATAGCGGCGGTGTCGCAACGTCAGCGGCCGATACGGGGGCCGACGATACGGGCGCGCCCGGATCCGCGACCGACAGCGCCGACGACGGGCCCAGCGCGGACACCATGAGCGTGGATGACGGTCCCGACGATCCAGGTGATCCGCCCATCGTCTTCGACCTCGGAGCGCTCCCAGATGCCCCCGAGCTCACCTCAGCGTGCAGCAAGGTCGACTTCCTGTTCGTGATCGACAACTCCGGGTCCATGAGCACGTACCAGCAGCGGCTCATCGACAATTTCCCGGTCTTCATCAACGGGATCCAAGACTCATTGGATGACGTGATGACGTACCAAGTCGGGGTCGTGACCACCGACAACTACACACCCAACGCGGCCGGATGCAACGGGCTTCCCTCGCTGGTCGTACAGACCGGCGGCTCGAACTCAAGCAACGCTGTGTGTGGCCCCTATAACGAGGGCTTCAACTTCATGACGGAGCAGGACGACCTCTCCTCGTCGTTCAGTTGCGCCGCACAGATCGGTTCGTCGGGCAGTGGGCTCGAGCTCACCATGCAAGCCGTCGAAGGCGCGGTCACCAAGACCGAAGGCGGCATCGGTCAGTGCAATGAGGGCTTCATTCGCGACGACGCTCTGCTCGTCATCGTGATCATCACCGACGAAGCCGACGGCCCGGGCGATCCCGACGGAGCACCAGGGACCGGCACATCCTTGGGCGACCCCACGTCTTGGTTCGAGGCGATCGTCGCCGCCAAGATGGGTATCCCCGAGAACATCGTCGTGCTTTCGTTGATCAACTACGCCGGGGGTTCATGCCCACCCGTGTTTCCGTTCGAAGACGGTCAGAACATCGCAGACTTCACCACGATGTTTGGGGCCAACGGGTTCCTCGGTGGAATCTGCGAGCTCGACTACGAGCCGATGTTCACTCAGGCGGTCGGCGTGATCGACGAGGCCTGCGAAAACTTCGTCGCCCCGAGCTAGCGCTCATCGACGGCTCGCGGTGCAGATCAGGGTGGGTCCGTGTCGCACCGCCTACGCCAACCTGCGGAAATGCTGCTCGATATGGGCCGCTTCGTGGCCGTTTGTCGACATGGCCGGGGCTTGTGCAACCGTCCCACCCCGCACGGCGTTCCGACGCGAGTCAATCGTCCGAGCCTTTGCCGCGGTTTTTGCTAACCTAAGATTGTCATCTCAGGTGTCCGGCAAGGAGGTCGACTCTATGCAACAAACCCAAAGCTGTGTCTGCAACGCACACCCCAACCTAGGAGGAGCCTTCTGAGAGGCCCAGGCGTTCGCGGCGCTCTTGAGCGTTTGCCGCGCCAGGACTTCTACTGTTAAACGGAGCCGGTCGCGCTAGCGACCATGACGTCAACCCCACGGGCATTCGGTTCCCACCGATGCCCACCGAGCCCCGGCGGCGAATCCGGAGCAAGGGCTCACATCGCGCCAGTGTGACCCCCAGCGGGGCCCGATTTTGGGGCCCGCACCCGACGCTCAAACGTCAACCCCTGACGGGCGATGGCCCCGCCCGCAACCCTGAACCGGCTCTATTCCGAGATGACCCCGCGGGGCCCTCCACAGGAGGCGCCCCGCGCTCCTTTTTGGAGCCCCGATCGCCCGCGCGTGCTTGGCCGCCCCTACTTGTCGAGCAGGTGACCCGAGCGATCGCGCTTGGTCGCGAGGTAGTGCTCGTTCTCTGGTCGAGCATCAATGGCGAGCGGCTCGCGTCGGGCGACGTCGATACCGGAGGCCACCAACCCGTCGACTTTTCGCGGATTGTTGGTGTGCAACTCGATACGAGAGACGCCCAGCGCGTGGAGCATGGCCGCAGCGGTGTCGTAGCTCCGCAGGTCGTCATCGAATCCGAGGTGCCGGTTGGCGTCGACCGTGTCGAGCCCGTCATCTTGGAGCGCGTACGCTTGAATCTTGTTGGCGATCCCGATCCCGCGGCCCTCTTGCCGCAGGTACAGCACGATCCCCGTGCCGGCCTCCGCGATCCGTGCCAACGCGACCTGAAGCTGGTCGCCGCAATCGCACCGCAGCGAGCCAAACACGTCGCCGGTGAGGCACTCGGAGTGCATGCGGACGGGCACCACCGCGGACGCGCTCAGATCGCCGCGCACGATCGCGATGTCGTCGAGCTGCTGTCCATCCGATCCGGCGAACGCCACGATCTGGAACGCGCCGTATTGCGTTGGCAGAGCGGCCCGAGACAGCTCAACCAAGTCGTGGACGCGCGTCGCTTGGAGACTCACAGCAGGGTTTGTGTCCGCGGGCATCGCCGTAACCGAGGAAGTAGGACGCCGTGACGCAGGAGGGTGTTTCCGAAGTGCTCTGACAGCGCTTCATCGACCTCGCGTTGCGTCGACGATGTCTTGGTAGAGCTTGTTCGAGGACTGCATCCCCTGCTCTACGCTAGTAAGTACCAGATCCAGTAGCTGATCTTGGTCCAGGCGCAACACATCGTAGTAGCGCTGGCGATCGATTGCGTGGATTGTGGCGGGCCAGTAGCCCTCGTTGCACAGGATGCTGTTCATCGACAGGCGAGCCACACGACCGCTGATCTCCGGCCAGGGGAAGATTCGGATGACTTCGCGGTGCACCTCGACCGCCAGCTCGAGCGGGTGGGCCTTCTTGCACTCTTCGGTGCGGAACCAATCCGTGAGCTTGCGCATGCGGTAGCTAATCTTGTCGGCCGCGGCAAGGTCGTGGAAGTACATCCGATGGATCGGGTTGTCCTTCCGGTATTGAATCTGATCCTTGCTGCCCGTCGGCAGCAGGAGGTGGTGCAGCTTCTTGAGCCAGTCGAGGTTCAAGGTCAGCCGCTTGGCGCGGGAGTCCATCACGTGATGGATGCCGTCACGCACGGCGGAGATGTGGTTGTACGCCGGGATCAACGACGACGAGCTGATGATCTCGTCGTCGATGGCCGCCTTGATCTCGGACACGTGGAGCACAGAGCCCTCAAGCGCGAAGTCGTGGTAAATCCACGACATCAAGAAGCGCTCGTTGAACCGGACGCGCTGCTTCGGCGAGAGCATCCCGAGTTTCTCCCACAGGAGCTCGGACTGCTCATGGAGCACGCGATAGTTACGGGAGCGTTGCGCGAGAATCATTGCGGCGTCCAAACGCTGGTCGGCAGAGGCGAGCCTGGGCAGCGAGGCTGCGCAAACTACTGGGATCGCCGAGCGCGGTCAAGCGCCCCTAACGGTGGGCTCAGGCCACGTAACCTCGCGGTCTTCAAAGGGAAATAAGCGGCGTTCCGGTGGCGAATCCGCGCTGGATCGGCGCCCCCTTCGCCGAGGCCGCACGGACGCCTGGCTCACGCGTTTGCCACCCCCGCGTTCCGCGGGTTTTTTGACGCCATCGCCGGTTCCTGGCAGGCCCAAAGACGTGACCAGTCCGAGCGCGGCCTCCGAGGGTCATATCTCGGTGCTGGCGTCGGAGGTCACGCGTGCGTTGGCCCCGGCGCTCGACGCCCTGCCCCAATCCGTTCTCGTCGACGCGACGGCCGGCCTGGGCGGCCACACCTTTGCGCTGCTCCAACAGACGCAGCCACGCCTCGCGGTGCTCTTGGATCGCGACCCCGACGCCCTGGCCCTGGCCACGCAACGTCTGGCCGATGCGTCGTGCCCGACCCAGCTGCTGCACGCCCCGTTCTCGACCATCTCGCAGACGCTTGCCGCCATCGATGTCGATGCGGTGGCGGCGATCGTGGCCGACCTGGGCGTGTCGTCCATCCAGCTCGATCGCATCGAGCGTGGGTTCTCGTTCCGAGGGGATGCGCCCCTGGACATGCGCATGGACCCCACGCGCGGCCGCACGGTGGCTGAGGTACTGGAGACGATCGAGACCCCGGCGCTGGCCAAAGTGCTCTCCGAGTTCGGCGACGAGCCGGATGCGCGCAGGATAGCGGCCGCGATCACAAAGATCAGGCCCACCACCACCGCCAGCCTCGCTCAGGTCGTCGCCGATGCGATGTCAGCCCGCCAGCGTCGCAAGCTAGGGTTGCGGATCAACCCGGCGACGCGGACGTTTCAGGCCCTGCGAATCCTCGTCAATGACGAGCTGGGTGAGCTGGACCGCTTCTTGGAGGACGCGCCACAGCTCCTCACCGTCGGCGGTCGCCTCGCGATCATCACGTTCCACTCGCTCGAAGATCGACGGGTCAAGCGGCGCTTCCGCGCGCTGAGTTCCCCGCCGACGCTGCCCCACAACCTTCCGATCACCGAGGCCGAGCGGCCCCGCGCTCGGTTTTCGTTGGTCAAGGAATTCGCGCGTGGGCTCACCGCTACGCCCGACGAACTCGAAGCCAACCCACGGTCCCGCAGCGCCCGACTCCGCGTTCTCCAACGCGACCTCCCCTGAGACCCGCCTTCCCGCCCCCACCTCACCGAGTTCTTCAGTGACCGACACCAGTCCGCAAAACATTCGCCCGCGCCACCGTCCACAACGGCTGGTGGAGTTCGCCCACGGATGGATTCGCCGCACCGACCCCGCGGCATCGATCCGGCGGTCCGCCCCCGGGCACTACAGTCGCGCGCCCGCTGGGACGTCGCTGCTGTTGCTGCTGATCGTCGGCGTGTTCACGGGCCTCGGCATTGTCCGCGTTCACGCCAGCACGCGCGTGCTGGAGATGGGCAGCGAGATCACCGACCTCACCGACGAGCAAGCGCGCTTGTTGGACCAACACCGGCGTCTGGGCGCAGAGCGTGCGTACCTTCGCCACCCCGACCAGATTGGCTCGGTGGCCCGCGACAAGATCGGGATGATCCCGATGTCGCCCGACCTCGTGCAGGTCATCCGCCTCAAAGAGTCGTCGCCCAAGGCCAAGGAGGCGGGGCAATGAGCGTACTGACGCGATCGCAAGACATCGTCCGGCCCATGTCCAGCGACCTGCTCGCGGTCCGGCGGCGGGTCATGCTCGTGGGCGCGGTCCTGCTGTTGGGCCTGATTGGGCTGGGCTATCGCGCGTACGAAGTCAGCGTGTCTCAGCACGCTCAGTTCGCCGCTCAGGGCAACCGTCAGCAGCTCCGGACGTACAAGGTCAAAGGCAGCCGTGGTGACATCGTCGACCGCAGCTACGTCCCGCTCGCCGTCACCGACCGCGTGCAACGTATCGTCATCAACCCGCGACTCATCAGCGCGCAGGGACATGGCGACGAGGTCGTCGCGGCAGTGCTGGAGCTGTTCCCCGACACCGACCCCGCCGACATCCGGGAACAGCTGGCCAAGGACAAGGCCTACCGCAAGCTTCGCATGCAGCTCAACGACGAGCAGGCCGAGACCTTGATGGCGCAGGAGTTGCCCGGGGTTCGGCTCGAGCCCGAGCCCAATCGCGTCTACCCCCGACAGCTGCTCGCTGCGCACGTCCTGGGCAGAGTGGGCGCAGAGGGACACGGCAACCTCGGTATCGAGTACGGGATGGATGAGCTGCTCACCGGGCGCGACGCTGCCAGCCCCGCCTACTTCGCTCGCGGCAAGAAGCTGCTCGTCGACGGATTCCCCGATCCGCAGGTTTCTCGTGGGCACACTGTGGTGCTCACGATCGACTCGGCGATTCAGGCCATGGCGGAGGAAGAGATCGACACCCTGGTCACCAACTGGGCCCCGGTCAGTGCAAGCATCCTGGTCATGGACCCAACGTCGGGTGAGGTCCTTGCGACCGCCAGTCGGCCGACATTCGATCCCAATCACAAAGTCCAAAGTCTCGATCAGACCGTCAACTACGCCGTCCAGCGTGCCTTCGAGCCCGGCTCCACCATGAAGGCGATCACGGTTGCCGCCGCGCTCGAGCAGGGGACGATTCGCAAGGACCAGAGCTTTTACTGCGAAGAGGGTCGCTGGCAGTACACCGACGAGCACGTCATCCGCGACACAAAGCGCTCGGAGTATCTCAGCGTCACCGAGATCCTCGCGCTGTCCTCGAACATCTGCACCACGAAGATCTACGAGACGCTCCGCAAGGAGAACATGTACAAGTGGGTCCGCAGGTTCCACTTCGGGGAACGACCCGAGATTGCGCTGCCCGGCGCGACCAAGGGCCTGCTCGCGCCCTACGAAGACTGGTCCGACATTCAGGGCGCCAACATTTCATTTGGCCAGGGCATGAGCGCAAGCCCGCTCCAAGTGGCGGCCGCATTCTCGGTGTTGGCCAACAACGGGGTCTACAACGCCCCCAGCATTGTTCGGCGGATCACGGCTCCCGATGGGTCCGACGTGCCGACAAATCGCCCCGCGCCCGAACGACTCGTGCGGATCTCTACCGCCAAGACGGTGCTGCAAATGCTTGAGAGTGTCGTCCATACCCGCAAGGGCACGGGCAAGAACGCTCGTGTCGAAGGCTATCGCGTCGCCGGGAAGACCTCGACCGCCCAAAAAGCATCCAAGCAGGGCGGTTACGCCGAGGACGAGTACTTCGCATCGTTTGTCGGAGCCATTCCGGCAGACAACCCGCGCGTGGTCATCCTCGTCTCGGTCGACAACCCGCAAGACGAGTACTACGGCAACCAAGTTGCGGCGCCGACATTCTCGCGGCTCGCCGCGCGCGTGATGACCCACCTGGGCGTGCAACGGATCGACGGTAGTCGGCCCTCGCCCGACCCGCTGGAGCTCATGGCCAACGACGTCGAGCTGCTCGGCGGATTCACATCGGTCCAAGACGTCGAGCCAGCGCTGCCCGGACACGGGCGCCCGAACGTACTGGACGGGCTCCCGGACTTCACCGGCTTGACCATGGTCCAGGTGTTGGATGCGGCAGAGCGAGCCAACGTCGTGCTGCTGGCCAGCGGGACTGGGATCGCCGTCATGCAGGACCGCCCCCCAGGCCCGGTCGCCAAGGGAGCCGAAGTGCGCGTGTTTTTCGAGCCGCCGGCCTAGCAGGGTTACCCACCGCGCGAACGACTAGTCGCCAGAGGCAACGAGGGTCCAGTCGCTGCCGGCCTGGCACTGGTCGTTCTTGGGCACGATCTCGACCGCGACCCACGCGTCGTCATCGACGCCATTGGCCGCGAGACCTTCGCCCCAGGACATGCTGACCGAGTCGACCGCCCCACCGGAGACGGAGGACTCCAGGATGCCGTTGCAGCCCGTGTTGCCCCCTTCGACGCCTCGGTACACGTACAGGTCAAAGTCGCAGCACGGCGGGCTGGTGAGCGTCACGGAGAACTGGAGCTCCTCGCCAGCGATGTCGTCGTTGTCCTCGGTGACCTGAAACTGAACCCAGGCAGGATCGCTTCCCGTGTGCTGCAAATCGGCCGAGCCCGAGTCGCCGCTGACGCTACCGATCGCGGGTGCCCCCGCGCAAACCGCCTGCTGCGGACACATCACGCCGCCACCATCCGTCTCCTCGCCAGCGTCGGCATCGCTCACGCCGTCACTGCCCGAGTCGCCGAGACTCGTCGCGTCGTCGCCCACGTCGTCATCCGCAGCGTCCAAGGCCGACGTCGAGTCAGAGTCCGATACGGGCGGACCGCTGTTTCCCATGGTGCCGCCATCCGTGCTCTCGTCCACAGCGCCCGACGTGGGGCCTGAGCTGAACGAACTGTCGTCACCCCCGGCCCCGCCCGGCGGCCCGGAGCCAAATGTCGTCTGGCTGGTGTCCCCCTCGGCGCAGCCCATCGCGACGACGACGGCAGTCAGAAAAGATGCACGCACCGCCACCGCACCACCCTATCAGGCCGAGCACGCCAGTGCCTGTGCGCTCCCGCGCGCGTCCGTCTGCGGCGATAAGCGGCCGACGTCCCGCGGGGCGTGCACTGCGTGGTGGATTCAAAGCGTAGGCCGCTCTAGGCTCCGCCCCATGACCGATCCAGCGAACGGCAAGCCTGCGAAGTCTCTGGCGGCGGCCGCGGCACTGCGGGCGATGGGTGGCTGGAAGATGGACGATTGCGGCCACCTTCCCAGGCGGGCCGTCTGCCTCGCAGTGCCGCACACCGACAATATGGACGGCCTGCTGCTCGTGCTGCTGGCCAAGTCCGTCGGCATGCCGATCTCATGGATGGTCAAGGACGTGTGGACCAAGCGGCCGGTCATCGGCTCGATGGTCCAGGCGGCGGGCGGCGTGGGCGTTGATCGCACAAAGGCGCACGGGCTCGTCGGGTCCATGATCGAGGAGTTCGAGCGTCGCGACGACCTGTACCTGGTCATCCCCCCCGAGGGCACCCGGTCGCTGACCAAGCACTGGAAGTCTGGGTTTTATCGGATCGCGCTGGGCGCCAACGTACCGGTTGTGCCGTCGTACCTCGACTACGCCAATCGGCGCGGCGGGTTCGGGCCCGCCATCGATATGACCGGCGACGTCAAGAAGGACATGGACGCCATCCGGGCGTACTACGGCGATCGGGCGCAGGGCATGGCGAAGTACCCCGACCGGTTCGGGCCCATGGTGCTCCGCGAAGAGCTCGACGACCAAGACTAGGGGCGCCGCGGCGCTCTACGAACTCGCCGTCTGGCTGGCCGCGGCGCGTGCCCGCGTCCGCCATGCGCGGCCGTGCGCTTGGATCGTCTCCACGAGCGCAAGCGTCGGTCGGTGTGCTGCCAACTCTGGCCGGGTCAGTACCCAGTACCGTACCCGCGGCAGGCCGACGACCGGCCGGGCCACCAGCCCCCGCGGCAGCCGGCAGCAGCCGTTGACGACCGCCAGGCCCAGCCCAAGCCCGACAAAGTGAAGCGTCAGCTCCCACCCTCGTGCCTCCACGGCAACGCGTAGCGCCAGGCCCCGACTGCCCAGCTCGTCGTTCAACCGGGCTCGCAGCGGACTCCCCGGAGGCCCTACGACCAGCGGCTCTTCCGCGAGCGCCGCGAGCTGCACCTTCGCGCGGCTCGCCAGAGGATGCTGCTTGGGCATCGCCAACAGATGCGGCACATCATCGATGGGCTCGCTGCGAAGGTCACCGGGCACATCGCCCGCCACGACCCCTACGTGCGCCTGTGCGCTCCGCAGTGCGGCCAACGTAGCCTCGCGGTCACCCGTCAGAAGCGACAACGGAGCTGTCCCCGCCCGCGCAAACCTGCGGATTGCTTCATCCACCAGGTAGAGCATCGCGCCTTCGCCCGCAGCGAGGGTCACGGGCTCGTTGGGCGCCCCGTGCCCCAGCGTACCCAAAAACGCGTCGGTGCGGCGCTGAAGGTCCCGCGCAAAGATGGCGACCTGTTCACCATCGGGGGTCAGGGCCAGCGTGCGTCCGCGCCGAGCGTACAGCGCAACGCCCAAAGCATCCGAGAGCTTGCGGACCTGAGCATGCAACGCGGGCTGCGAGATGTGCAGACGCTCGGCCGCCCTTGTGAAGCTGCGATGCTCGGCAAACGCGGCAAATGCCGCGAACCACTCGAGCTTCGGCGCGTTGGGCGATGGCACGGACCAACTATAACAATTGCTGAGTCTGAATCAGATCATACAAGTGGTTTGTGAATGCTGAGGCCCTACGGTTTGGCCATGAAAATCGGAATTGATATTGGCCGCGTGATCATCAAACCGGCCCAAACGGCAGACGACACCTCCTTCCTCCATGGGAGCGACGCGGATGCGATGCAGACACTCCCGATGCCTGGGGCATTCGAGGCGATCGAGCAGATCTTCGCGGCGTGCGGGGGCCGGGTTTGGCTCGTCTCCAAGTGTGGCGAACGGATCCAAGCCCGAAGCCGCGCTTGGCTCGCTCATTGGGGTTTCAGCGAACGAACCGGGGTGACCCGGGATCGCTTTCGGTTCTGTCGCCGTCGGCCGGACAAAGCCATCATCGCGCGCGAGCTTGGGCTGGACGTGTTTATCGACGATCGCATCGACATCGCGCGGCATCTGGCGGGGGTTGTGCCGCTGCGCTACCTCTACGGCCCACAAAAAAGCAGCGCCACTGTCCCCGCTGGGGTCACCGTGGCGCTGAATTGGGAGAGCGTGCTCTCCGACCTGTTGCCGAGGCTCGAGGCTCGTCCTACGCGGACGACTTCTTGACGACCAGGTATGTGCCGCTGTCCTCGCGAATGCGCGGCCGACGATCTGGGGAGAGTGTTCGGGGGTCTACATGCGTCTCTTCATCTTCACCGTCTTGAGAAAGTGTAACCGGGGCCACCAGCATGTTCCGTTGTGATTCGGGGATCAACGCGCTGACGTCCGATGGGGGATCACTGTCCATATGCATTGCCATGACCTACCGACAGTCCATAGCACGCTCGCAAACACCCCATTGGAACCGGTCAACCATCCACTGAAAACTATAAAAACTGTTTCCCGGGGACAAAACGGATTTTGCATTGCTAGGGCAGCACTGCGTGGCGAATACGACATGAACACGAGTTCTCCATCGCGGCCGCCAGCAGCGTATTGGCCCAATTTGGTCCTGCTGAGACAACGGGTCGCACCCGTCATGCGCCTCAAGCGCAACGCTGATACTGGGCAAAAACGGGGACAGTACGCCGTTCCGCGCCCGTCCGAAGTTGCCGACCTCGCACGTTTGACCACGTCAGCGCAAAGATCACCGATGTGACCTATCCGAGGTGGCCCAAAGCTGTATCAGCCCGGCCCTTTGGACGGCCCGCACGCGGCGGTGTCAGTTTGAGTCGGGCGGGGTTTGTTCAGCACGCAGGAGCGCACGCAGTCCCTCGAGGACAAACGCCGACACCACCAGCTCGTAGTGCAGCGAACCGTCCGACGCGGTCGCTGCCGCCGCGTAGCCGTCCGAAAGATCGCGCCCTGCCGTCGCCGGCAGGCCAGCACGCGACGAGGGCGGCAGCGCCTCACGGATGGCTTGCAGCAGGTCGAAGCCGCTGAACGCCGCGACGGTGCGGAGCTTGCCGTACCGGGCGGTGATCGCATCGACCCCGGCGCGATCCAACCGGCCGCTGCCCTGCTTGGCGCTGATGATCTTCCGGACGTACGCCTCGCCGCCCCCAGGCGCGAACGCAAACACGACGGCCCCATCGAACTCGAAACGCTGAACCGCGAGCAGCGACTCACGCCCCCGCAACGCCGCGACGACCTGCTTGCCGATTCCCCCAGCGGGCAAGCTGGCCTCAAGGCTCTCGAGAAGACCAGGTGCGGCCGCGAGCTGCCATTCATCGACGGTGAGCCCCTCGACGGTGCGGGCGCCCGGGACAACCTTCCACTCCACGGTATCTCGCACCGTCCGCCCCAGCTCGGCACCGAACAATGCCTCAGCGGTCGCCGCCTGGGCCAACGCCAGCCAAGCGGTGCGCGCGTCGCCGCCGGGTTTCTTTGGGCGCACGAGCAGCGCGCCGCCTCGCGTCGCGGGGCTATTGAACGCGGCGAACAAGCTCCAATCGCCGTAGCTGAGCGCTTGGCTCTCGGCGAGTTCGTCGGCCGCCTTGACAACATCCTCGGGGCTGCGCTCCACGAACTTGGCGATGTATCGGGTCAGTAAGTTGGACACGATGACGGTCCAACGCGCCGCGCGAGGTGGCCCAGCCCGCTGCGATGCCCACGTCAGCCAGGTTCCGTTTGGGAGCCACTCCCAGACGTTGGGGTCGACTGCGGGCGCCCGTGCGGCCGCCCGCGCCATTGCACTGCCCACGGTGGGGCTCAGCTGGGCGCCGAGCACAAGCCCCTCGTCGGCCACACTCGCGTGCAGCAGAACTCGGTCGGCCTCCGCGACCCACCCCACCAGCTCGTCGAACAGGTTCAGCGCCAGGTCGGCCAACTCGGCCTCGATCCCAGTGCTCGGGTACGCGGAGTGGGCGGCAACCGCTGCCCTCACAAACACGGAGGTTATTGCCTCACGGTGGGTCGCCATCGCGTACGCGGTGTGGAGCAGCACCTCGACATCGTGCTCACCGCCGGGACGCCTGAGCTGATCGAGATAGCCGCGCGAAGCCTCGTACGCGTCGGGCTGGGTCGCGAATACGATGACGTCACGATCGGCTGGCGAGGCCCCAGGGGTCGCATCGGCAAACGCGTCGAAATACCAGGCTTGCCCATCGCGCTCGAGATGAAGTGCAGCCTGCCCCTCATCGCGCACCCCACTAGACCCAAGATCCGACCGCAGCTGCTCGAGCCCGCCAGCGTAGCCAAATACGCACGCCAGGGACGCTTGGTCGGCCGACGGGCCAAGCAGGACACACCCAGCGGCTCGCTCAAGGTCGACGTGGGCGATCATGCCAGCGGCGACAGGCGACGCCCCCTTGGCCAGCCGTGTCCGGACGGTTTCGGGAGCCAGCTGGTCGGCAAACCCCGCCGGAAGCAGCGGCTCGAGCTTGGCCAGCAGCGCCGCAGGGTCGGCGATCCGGGCGTGCGCGACGACCCGCCCCTCGCGTGTGGGCATCGAGTACGACGGCACGGGCCGCGCAGGGACGGCGGCGGGTGGAGGCGACGGCTCGGCGACGCCCGCCCCCGAGTCCGACGGCGAGATCTCCTGCCCACAACCGCTGGCGCCAGCCGCAACCGCGAGAGCCAGTACGGCCTGGTAGGCGATCACCCGCACGCGCTCGGTCCTAGCACCGATCCCCAGAGCGTGTGTGTCGCCACATCGTTCCCGCAGCATCGGGCCTCGGGACGTACACCCGACGACATTGCCCCCGATCCAGCACGCGCCGCTGCGACGAATAGGCGTCGAAATCGGGTCCGAACACGTGAGCGGGCTCGCGTCTTTCGGTCCGCGGGAGCCTGCGCAGCATTCATGCCGCACCGTCCCTGGCGCAAGGGCCCCGGGTCGCATTAGAACACGACCGACATGGGCGCGCACCACATCAAGGTCGGACTCGACCTGCCGATCACCGGTGACCCGAAACAAGAGATTGGCGACGCACCGCCGGTACGCACGGTCGCCATCATGGCCACCGACTACCTCGGGATGAAACCCGCGATGTCCGTCAAAGTCGGCGACGTCGTGAAGCGTGGCCAGCTCATGTTCGAGGATCGCAAGACCGAGGGGGTTCGGTTCACGAGTCCCGCCGCGGGCGAGATCATGGCCATCAACCGAGGCGCCAAGCGTGCGCTGCAGTCGATCGTCATCAAGCTCAGTGAGGGGGAAGCCTCCGGCGAGCCGGGCGACGACGAGCTCGCGACGTTCGAGAGCTATACGGGCGCCGACGCGGCGAGTCTCTCGCGCGCCGAGGTCCAAGCGCTGCTGGTCGAGTCCGGAATGTGGACCGCTCTGCGGGCGCGACCGTACTCGCGAACGCCCAGTCCCACCGCGGACGCAGCCCACTCGATCTTCGTCACCGCCAGCGACACCCATCCTCTCGCACCGTCGGTGGACGTCGTGATGGACGGGCAGGAGGAAGACTTCGCGCGCGGCCTCGAGGTCGTCGCCAAGCTGACCGAGGGCAAGACCTACCTCTGCAAGACGGCAGGCTCCAAGGTTGGCGCGGGCTCAGCCAACGGGATCACCGTCGAGGAGTTCTCGGGCGTGCATCCGGCCGGCACCGTCGGCCTGCACATCCACACGTTGGACCCGGTCTGCCGGGAAAAAGTCGTCTGGCACATCGGCTACCAAGACGTCATCGCCGTCGGCAAGCTGTTCGCGACCGGCAAGTTGCCGGTCGACCGGATCATCTCGCTGGCCGGCCCGCTCGTCCGAAAGCCGCGTCTGCTCCGCACACGAGTGGGTGCTGCGCTCGAAGAGATCGCGGGCGAGGACGAGCTCCATGAGGCAGGCGGCGAGACGCGCGTGATCTCGGGCTCGGTGCTGCACGGCCGCACCTCCAACGGCGACATCCACGGCTACCTCGGGCGCTTTCACCAGCAGGTCACCGTGCTGGGCGAGCCCCACGAGCGCGAGTTCATGCGCATGGTCATGCCGGGCGCGGGTGTGTTCTCGACCATTCGGGCGTTCCTGGGCTCCATCATGCCGGGCGACCGAAAGTTCCCGATGAACGCGGGGGCGAACGGCTCTCACCGAGCCATGGTCCCGATCGGCATGTACGAGCGCGTCCTGCCCATGGACCTGATGGCGACCCACCTGCTGCGTGCGGTGCTCGTCAACGACACGGTGTACGCCGAGACCCTCGGGGTGCTTGAGTTGGACGAAGAGGACCTCGCACTGTGCACCTTCGTGTGCCCCTGCAAGAACGACTACTGCAGCGCACTGCGTGAAACGTTGACGATGATCGAGAAGGAAGGCTGATGAAACCGCTCAGAGATTTCCTCGACAAGATCGAGCCGCTGTTCCTCAAGGGCGGAAAGCTCGAGCGGCTGTACCCCCTGTACGAAGCCGCCGACACGATCCACTTCGCGCCGCTCGACCGCGCCAAGGGGACGACCCACGTTCGCGACGGCCTTGATCTCAAGCGGCTGATGCTCACGGTCATCGCCGCGCTCATCCCGTGCATCCTCTTCGCGCTGTACAACACCGGCTACCAGTCAGCGCTGGCCGTAGTCGGCGGAGCGGCGCCGCTGGACGCCTGGCAGGACGTCTTGTTCTACAAGACGCTCGGCTTCACGGCCGATCCCAATGACGTGGTCGGCTGCGTGGTCCACGGCGCCCTGTTCTTCGGCCCGATCTACATCACTGGCCTCGCGGTCGGCGGTCTGATCGAAGGCGCGTTCGCGATCGTTCGCAGGCACGAGATCACCGAGGGCTTCCTCGTCACCTCGATGCTCTTTCCGCTGATTCTGCCGCCGACCATTCCACTGTGGCAGGTCGCGCTAGGCATCTCGTTCGGCGTCATCATCGGCAAGGAGGTCTTCGGCGGCGTCGGCATGAACGTGCTCAACCCCGCGCTGACCGGCCGCGCGTTCCTCTTCTTCGCCTATCCCGCCCAGATCTCGGGTGACCAGGTTTGGATCGGCGCCAGCAACCTCGTCGCCGACGGCTACAGCGGCGCGACGATGCTCGCCACGGCCGCCGAGTCCGGCCTCGACAAGCTCACCGACGAGCACTGGATGAACGCCTTCATCGGCCTCGTCCCGGGCTCCATGGGGGAGACGTCGGTCATCGCGTGTCTGCTCGGTGCCGCCGTCCTCATTTTCACGCAGGTCGGGTCGTGGCGCACGATGCTCGGCGTCACCGTGGGCACGCTGCTCACGGCCTCGCTGTTCAACGCGTTCCCATCGGAGACCAACCCGATGTTCTCGGTCTCTCCCATGTGGCACATCGTGCTCGGAGGCTGGGCCTTCGGCACCGTGTTCATGGCCACGGACCCGGTCAGCTCTTCGTTCACCGAGAAGGGCAAGCTCATCTATGGGTTTGGCATCGGGGTGATGGTCATCTTGGTCCGCGTCGTCAACCCGGCGTACCCAGAGGGGATGATGCTGTCGATCCTGTTCATGAACATGTTCGCGCCGCTCATCGACCACTTCTTCGTGCAAGCGAACATCAAGCGGAGGAAAGCTCGCTATGGCCTTTAGCACCAAGTACATCGTCGGCTTCGCAGCCGCCGTCTGCGTGGTTTGCTCGATCTTTGTCGCCGGCTCAGCCGTTGCGCTCAAAGAGAGGCAAGACATCAACGCGGTCGTCGACAAGCAAAAGCAGGTCCTCAAGGTCGCCGGACTCCTCAAGGAGGACGAGACGATCTCGAACGCAGAGGTTGCCAAGCGCTTCGAGACCAACCTCGTGCCGCGCGTCGTCAACTTGGAGACGGGCGAGTACGCCGCCGACGTCGACGCCGCCGGCTTCGATCAGGACAAGGCCGCCAAAGACCCCGCCACCAGCGAGGCGGCGCCCGCGGGCAACCCCGCCAAGGTCCAGCGCGTGCCCAAGCAGGCCCTCATCTACCAGCTGGTGGGGCCCGACAAGGCGATCAAGGCGCTCATCATTCCAGTCGAGGGCAAGGGCCTGTGGTCGACGCTCAAGGGCTTCATCGCCCTCGACACGGACACCACGACCGTCCAGGGCCTCACCTTCTACTCGCACAAAGAGACGCCCGGTCTCGGCGGCGAGGTCGACAACCCGAAGTGGAAGGCACTGTGGCCCGGCCGCAAAGTCTTTGACGACCAGTGGAACGCCAAGCTGACCGTCGTCAAGGGTCAGGCAGGGCCGCCCGCCGACGATCCATTTCGCGTCGATGGTCTGGCCGGCGCCACGCTGACCAGCCGCGGCGTCACCCATCTCGTGCAGTTCTGGCTCGGCGCAGACGCGTTCGGGCCGTACCTCAAGCGCTTCAGGGAAAAGGGGGAGTAGATGTCCAAAGCATCCAAAACCGTTCTCGACCCCGTCTTCAACGACAATCCAATCGCGCTCCAGGTCCTGGGCGTTTGCTCGGCGCTGGCCGTCACGACCAAGGTCGAGACTGCGCTGGTGATGTCGATCGCGGTCATCGCGGTCCTCGTGGCCAGCAACGCGTCCATCTCGGCGCTGCGCAACCGCATCCCGCCCAGCATCCGCATCATCGTGCAGCTGGTGATCATCGCCTCGCTGGTGATCATCGTGGACCAGGTCCTCAAGGCCTTTGTCTACGAGGTCAGCAAGCAGATGTCGGTGTTCGTCGGGCTCATCATCACCAACTGCATCGTGATGGGCCGCGCAGAGGGCTTCGCCATGCAAAACGGGGTGAAGCTCAGCATCCTGGACGGCCTGGGCAACGGCCTGGGCTACTCGCTCATCTTGCTGGTCGTGGGCGCCGTCCGAGAGCTGTTCGGCTCCGGGTCGCTGTACGGCTTGCAGCTGCTCAAGCCCGTCACCGAGGGCGGCTTCTATCAAACGAACGGGTTGATGGTGCTTGCACCCGCCGCGTTCTTCCTCATCGGGATCTTCATCTGGGTGCTTCGCACCTTCAAGACCGACCAAGTGGAGGCGGAGTAGAGCATGGAGCACTACCTCAACATTTTGGCGAAGACGATCTTCGTCGAGAACATGGCCCTGGCCTTCTTTTTGGGCATGTGTTCGTTCCTTGCGGTGTCTCGCAAGATCGAGACGGCCATCGGTCTGGGCGGCGCGGTCGTGTTTGTTCTGGCGGTCACCTGCCCGATCAACAACCTCATCTACAACCTGCTGCTGCGTGAAGGGGCGCTGACCTGGATCAGCGCCGACATGGCAGAGGTTGATCTCGAGTTCCTGACGTTCTTGACGTTCATCGGCAGCATCGCCGCCACCGTCCAGATCGTCGAGATGGCGCTCGATAAGTTCTCACCCTCGCTCTACAACGCGCTCGGTGTGTTCCTCCCGCTGATCGCGGTCAACTGCGCCATCCTGGGTGCGTGCCTGTTCATGGTCGAACGGGACTACAACCTCATGGAGAGCACGGTCTTCGGGATCGGCAACGGCATCGGCTGGGCGCTGGCCGTGGTCGCCATGGCCGCGCTGCGCGAGAAGATGCGCTACAGCAACGTGCCCGAGGGCCTTCGCGGCCTGGGCATCGCGTTCATTCTTACCGGGTTGATGGCCATTGGGTTCATGGCCTTCTCTGGAATCCAGCTTTAGGAGCGACTGCCGATGATGACGACAATCTTGCTCGGCGTGGCCATGTTCACGGTGGTGATCGTGGGCCTCGTCGCGATCCTGCTGCTCGCCAAGGCGAAGCTGGTCAACAGCGAAGCGGTCACGATCTCGATCAACGGCGAAAAGGACATCAGCGTCCCGGCCGGCGGCACGCTGCTCAACGCGCTTGCCCAGGAGAAGATCTTCATCCCTTCAGCCTGCGGCGGTAAGGGCAGCTGCGGTGTCTGCCTGGTCCACGTGCACGAGGGCGGAGGCGCCATGCTTCCGACCGAGGGCACGTTCATCAACCGCGGCCAGGCGCGTGAAGGCTGCCGCCTGTCGTGTCAGGTGAAGGTCAAGCAGGCCATGAAGGTCGAGGTCGAGCCTGAGATCTTCAGCGTCCGCAAGTGGACCTGCAAGGTCATCTCCAACGACAACGTCGCGACCTTCATCAAGGAGCTCAAGCTGGCGCTGCCCGAAGGCGAGTCGGTCCCGTTCCGCGCAGGCGGGTACATCCAGATCGAGTGTCCTCCGCACGTCGCCAACTACAAGGACTTCGAGATCGACGACGAGTATCGCGGCGACTGGGACAAGTTCGACATGTGGCGCTACGTCTCCAAGGTCACGGAGCCCGTCGAGCGTGCGTACTCGATGGCGAACTACCCGGAGGAGGAGGGCATGATCATGCTCAACGTGCGTATCGCGAGCCCGCCGCCGCGCGGGCCCGAGGGCGTTCCTCCCGGGATCATGTCGTCGTACATCTTCAACCTCAAAGAGGGCGACGAGGTCACCATCTCGGGGCCATTCGGCGAGTTCTTCGCGCAGGAAACCGAGCGCGAGATGGTGTTTGTCGGTGGTGGCGCTGGGATGGCACCCATGCGGTCGCACATCTTCGACCAGTTTCGTCGGATCAAGACCGACCGCAAGGTGTCGTTTTGGTATGGCGCCCGCTCACTGCGAGAGGCGTTCTACGGCGAGGAGTTCGACGAGATCGCCAAGGACTTCCCGAACTTCACCTGGCATCTGGCGCTCTCGGACGCGCAGCCCGAAGACAACTGGGAGGGCTACACCGGGTTCATCCACCAGGTCTTGCTCGAGGAGTACCTCAAGGACCACCCCGCGCCTGAAGACTGCGAGTACTACATGTGCGGCCCCCCCATGATGAACAAGGCCGTCATCGACATGCTGATCGACATGGGCGTTGAGCCGGAGAACATCCGGCTGGACGACTTCGGCGGCTAGCTCCGTGCCCGCCGCCCCGCCACCTGTGAACATCGGGCGCCCTCAGCGACGCCCTGCGTTCCTGGTCGGCGGGATGCTTTTTTTGGTGGCGCTGACCTACTGGCGCTTCTACCTCGCCGAGCCTCCGCCTCGCCTGCTGAACTTTGGCGGGCAGACGATGGGCACGACCTACCACGTGAAGGTCGTCGCGGGCTCGCGCGAGCAGCAGAGCGACGAGACGAAGGCACGGCTGGCGAAGGTCATCGACGACGCGCTCAGCGAGGTCGATGGCGCGATGTCGACCTACCGACCCGAGTCGGAGCTCTCGCGCTTTAACGGCGCACCCGCCGACACGGACTTCGCGTTGTCCGCCGACACAGCCGCCGTGGTCGCCCTCGCGCTTGAAGTCTCGCAGCTGTCGGGGGGCGCGTTCGACCCGACCGTCGGGCCACTGGTCAATCGATGGGGATTCGGACCGTCCAAGGACATGGGTCCCCTGCCATCCGACGCGGAAGTCGCGACCCTGCTGGCGCAGGTCGGGTACCGCCACATCACACTCGACTCTCCGCAGAGCGCCCTGCGCAAGTCGGTGACGGGGCTCGAAGTCGACCTGTCAGCCGTCGCGAAGGGCTTCGCCGTAGACAAGGTGACCGCGGCGTTGCAGGCGGAGGGCTTCGACGGCGTCATGGTCGAGGTGGGCGGCGAGCTCCGGGTTTCTGGCCTCACCGAGCTCGCGCGGCCCTGGCGCCTCGCGGTCGAGCGCCCCGACGCCACGACGAGGTCCATCTACGAGGTGCTCTCGCTATCGGACAAGGCCATGGCGACATCCGGCAACTACCGCAACTTCACCGAGATTGACGGCGTCCGCTACTCGCACACCATCGACCCGCGGACGGGGCGCCCCGTCACCCACAACCTGGCCTCCGTCACGGTGCTCGACACCACTTGCGCACGCGCGGACGCGCTCGCTACGGCGCTGAGCGTGCTCGGACCCGAGCGGGGAGTCGAGCTCGCCAGGGCCAACGACATCGCGGCCTTGTTTATTGTTGTCGAAGGCGACAATCTCGTCGAGACCGCTTCCCCGGCCTTCGCGAAACTCCGCTCCGCCTCCTAGCACTTCGGCTCCGACTCCTCATGCTCGCGACCTCGACCCTCGTCCTCACGCTCGGCCTCACGGTTGGCTTGGTGGCCGTACTCATGGCGGGGATGGCCGTGGGGGTCATCTTCTCCAATCGCGAGCTGGCGGGTTCGTGTGGCGGCAAAGATGCCGACTGCGTGTGCGAGAAAAAGGAACGCGGCGAGTGCAGTCGCGACCAGGCGGACCAAGGCACCCCAGCGTTGATCGCCGAGGGCAGCCTCGCGCGCCGGACGTCGGGCCGCAGCGCCTAGGCCAGCCCGCGCTGCAAACGCTGGTGAATCTGCGCGGCCCTGGTAGGCTGCGTGCGTGCGCGTGTCTCCCTGGCTCGTAGCGACCTTTCTCGTGGTCGGCGCCTGCACCAAGAGCGAGACGGCCCAGAGCAAGGGCGCAAACGGTGCGCCCGCGAGCGTCTCCGAAGGCACCGCGGCAGCCGTGGTCGACAACGGGCGCGCCACGTTCAACCTGCAAGCCGAAGGCGGCGTTGCATGGGGCAGTGCGGTGCCCAAAGGCCACGGGTACTCCCTGCAGGGCACCGACGGCAACCAGCGCGGCAAGGTCAAGATCGATCCCGACCAGGTCAAGATCAAGGACGGTGCGGGCGCGACGGCGGCCAAAGCAAAAGCAAAGGCGTACGGGTTCAAGATCTACGAAGGCGAGCGCGCGGTCGCCAAGATCAAGCACAAGAGCGCGGGCTACCTGCTCTCGCACGCCGACGGCAGCGAACTGGGGACGCTCAATACCAAAGGTGCGGGCGGCGTCGTGGGGGGCGCGACCATCACCGTGAAGACACAAGACGCGATGCATGTGGTTGTTCGCGATGGCGAAACCGTCGGGGGCGTCGGCGTTGAGGTTAGTCCGCGGGCCGCCGCGTTTCTCGGGGTGACGGAGCTGAAGTACGAGCAGCGCTTGGCCGCGGTGATCTACTTCCAAGAGCACCTCATCAAGCCACGCGAGCCGTGACCAGTGTCGCTCGCCAAGCGCTCGGTGACTCAAGCGCGCGCGGCGACCGACGGTGCAGCGACAAGTGTAGGTCTGGCACACAGGGCGTCCGGCGAATCTGACAGCGGCGCTCACCGCGACGCGCTATGATGCGCGTAGGTCGGCTTGCGTGGGCGGCCGGTGGATCCACAATGAGACGTGTGCGGCGATTGAGTGGGTTGGGCGTGGCGCTCTTGATGAGCGGCTGCGGGGGGGACGGTACCGTGGTGGTACAAGACGACGGAACGACGGGTGCCACCGACGGGACGACAAACGTCACCCGGGGCGACGATGTCGACGACGGACCGCCCGACACCCGGGGAACGACCAGTTCCGATGGGACCGCCACGTGGAGTGACGTCACCAGCTGGGGCGATACGTTCGATACCGAGACCTTGGACAGCACGACGGTCGTCGACGATACGTTCGGTACCACGTGGGGTAACGACACCTTTGACGACACAGACAGCACGACGTGGGGTAACGACACCTTCGACGACACGGACGGCACCACCCGGGGTACCGACACCGACGACACTGACGGCACCAGCACCGACGGCACCAGCACCGACGACACCGACACCGACGACACAAGCTCGGACACCGGTCCGCTGACATGCATCGAGATCGAGCTGGGCAGTGCGGTCGGCCCTGGGGTTGCCAACGGAAACACCATCGGCGCGGACGACGACCTCCCCCAAGACTGTGGCGGCAGCAACGGGCCCGAGGTGGTGCACCACTGGACGTGCCCCACGACGGGCCTTTGGACCTTCGACACCGAGGGCTCGGGCTACGACACAGCGCTGACCCTGTGGCATGCGTGCGACGACAACAGTGCATTTGCTTGTGACGACGACGACGGCGCGGGGCAGGCTTCGCTGATCGAGGTCGAACTCGTCGAGGGCGAGGAGATTCTCATCGCAGTGGAGGGCTTCAGCGGTGCGACCGGGCCCTTCCAGCTCAACATCGGCGGCATACCGAGCAACCCGCTCGACGCGTTCGAAGATCCACAGCCCTTCGGAGATAGCGTGCAAGAGCTCGATCTCATCGGCACGTGGAACCTGCCCACCGACGGCGGTGCTCCCGGGTACAGCATGTCGCTGACGATCAACGCTGACGGAACATTTGTGTGGAGCGAGCGTGACGCCGGCTGCGCCCTCGTTCGCCAAGGAACGGGCGTGCTGTGGGTCATGGGCTTCCAGCTCGCCATGCTTTTCGAAACGTACGACGGCGTCGCCCCGTGGCCCGTGGGCGACATGTTTGGCTGGGATGCCGCCCCACCCTTCTTGCTGCGGGCCGGCTACGCCCCCGTGCTCGGGCACCTCGCCATCTCGGCGCCCGAGGATCTGCGCGTGGCGCTACCGTGGGCCAGTCGCGGCTATGCACGGACGCTTGGCGGCGTGACGGCCGTCGACAATTGGGTCTCCGAGACCGAGCTGTGGGCGGTTGCACCCGGTGACCTCAACGCGACGATCATCTCGCGCGACAGGCACACGCTCGAGGTCGAGCCCGACGTCAATGCGCTCTACGTGTTCCAGCGTTGGTGGTACGACGACGGCGTCCAGACGGCTGACCCGGCGGTTTTCGACGGCCGCCCGTACACCGACGACATGGCCGGTCACCTCGACCTCGAGGGGCAGCCCTACACGTATCTGGGCACGCGGATGGCCAGCTTCGCCCCCGGCGACAACTTCCAGCTCGGTGCGCCGACCGCTTGCCCGTAGTCTAGGCGCACGCGCCCGCAGGCAAGTCTTATGCAGCACACACCGATCGACGCCCGCGCCGCCCGCACACTGGCGGGTACGCTCTGCTTGGCCCTGTCTTGCGGTGATGGGTCGGATTCAGCGAACACCCCGACGACCGGCTCGTCGGGGTCACCCCCCAGCGCGACCGACGGCACGGGCGCCCCAGCGACACCGCCGCAGTCGACCACCGCCGAGTCCGGCGACTCGACCGACGACGGCCTGGACAGCAGTAGCTCCACCGGAGAGGTCCTGCACGACTGCGGACTCGACGACCTCTTGCCTGGCGCCCGCAACCCGATTGTGGCTGGGCGCAGCCGGTCGGAGATCCCCCCGGACATCGCGGCGCTCTTGTTCGACAACTGCGGATGCCACCTCACCGACGACGTGGCGCGCGACGTGCCCGACTACCCGGGCACCGCCGCGTTCGACATGACGACATGGGAAGGATTTCAGGCGATCCGCAAGTTTGATCAGCTGCCGTTCCACGAGATCTCCGCGCTCTACATGAAGAACGACTACATGCCCTTCACGCCGTATTGCAACCTCGGGGGGGGCGCTCCGATCACCGCAGACGACCGCGCCACGCTGCTGGCTTGGCTGGGCGAGGGCGCCCCAGACGGCGCCACGTGGGTGCCGTGACGACGGCCCCGTCGTAGGCGCGGCTCACAACGCGACGATGCCGTGGGCGCTGTGGCCTGGCTCGTTGCCGCTGTCATCACTGAGGAGCCGAAACATCCCCAGAACGCCCGAGCGCTCATCACGACTGCCGCGCAGCCGCTCGGCCCGCTCTCGGGCACGGTCGGCGGATCGCTCCTGCCGCTCTTGATGTCGCCGCGCTCGATCCCGGTCGCGCGAGTGCATCCCCCACTCGGGAGGCTCGGTGATCACACCCAGCAGACCGCGGGCTATCTCCTGCTCGATGAGTCCGTCCAGGCCACCCGGTCCGTCCAACTCCATACCGAGGAACAGCCCCTGGCCGCACGCGCCCAAAAAGCACGGGAATCCCCCGCCCCAAATGCCACCGCGAATGATGATCTGAAGGCCACCGCCGTCGTGGTCGCGACGAGGTTCGTTGGGCACCATCAACTCGGGAGGACGCGGCGGTGGTGACGGCTTGCGCGCTTGCACGCGCACTTCGACACGCTCTTGACCGTTGTCGATGTGAACGCTGGAGCGGTCGTACGCACCATTGGACAAATCGGCGAATCGAACGTCGGTCGGCCCGGCTGGCACAGACCCCGCTTCACGGGTGGTCGCACCTGGGTGCGCATAGCCAACGCCCGGAACAAACCAGGTCACCGCGCCCAAGGCGAGCACCGTAAACGCAACGCGCACCGCCGTGTGTCCGGTTGGCGCGTTTCGGTTGCCAAGCAACCGAGTGATCCGTTGAACGATCGGTGAGCTCGGCGCCGCCATGGCCGTCATGACCGGGCTGTTCTGTGGCCCGCCGTCGAGCCAGCTCGCGACCTCGGCGAGGCACTTGGCCAGATGAACGCCGCCTCCCGTGTTGCGGGCGGCCCAGTCATCGCACTGGAACTCCGCGACCTCGTTGAGCTTGCGGCGCGCGAAGTGATTGAGCGGCTGAAAGAACAACACGGCCTCGAAGACGGCGATGCCGATCCTCCACGCGGGGTCCTTTCGGATCAGGTGGGCAAGTTCGTGGGCGAGCATGCCCTGCTGCTGCTGCGGCGAGAGCGAATCAACCGCTCGTTCTGGCAGGCAGATCTCGTTGCGCAGCAGCGCCACGGGGGACCGCAGCTTGGTCGATGCACTGAGCCGCGGTCGCTTCTTCAGCTCGGCCTTGGCACACAGCCCCAGATGAAATTCGAGCACGGGGTCTTCCATCACATCGCGCCGCCCCGTGAGCTGCTGGTTGAGTTGGCGAGCGGACCACGCGAGGCGTCCCACCGCGAACAAGCTACCCGCGAGGATGAGGCCTAGGATGACCCAGGGCCACGAAGAGGCCTGCAGCGGGGCCTGCACGGCGGCCGCCGCAGCCGGTGTTGCCTCGCGAATCGTGGTGATCGTGAGGTCGCCCGTTCGATGCTCGACGATCCGTTTGTCGACGAGCGTCTCGGTCGGCTCGGCGACGACCGTGGCGGTCGAGGTCTCGGTGCTTGCGCGAGCGACCATCGCGTCGGGCATGTCGACGTTGCCTGGCAGTGGCGTGAGGCCGAAGCCAGCCTGCACTAGGGACGTCAGCAAGCCGCCGAACAGCGCGACACGCCACATTGTCTCTTTCGTATCCAGCGACACCCGCGGCAGTGCGCGGGTGAGGGCCCAGACCCCGGCGATCAGGACGGAGCTGTGGATGAGATAGGTAAAAACCCAACCCAGCACGTCGTGCTGCCAACCGGTACCTGTAAACATCGCGGCACTAACCATTGCTGTCCTCCTTCGATTCCCGTTCGCGATCGCTGATCATCTTTTGCACCTCGACCAGCTCGGCGTCGCCCAGGCTGCTATCGGTCAGGTGAGCCAACAGGGCCTTGGTATCGCCCCCAAAAAAGAAATCCGTCAGCCGGGCGAGCATGCTCAGCCGGGCTTCGTGCTCGGCCACGAGTGCGCGATAAACGTACTGACGACCGCGACTTCGATGGCCCACGAGCCCGCGCTTCTCGAGCCGCGTGAGCGTGGTTGCGACCGTCGTCGGGGCCAGGCTTTGGCCCTCCTCGGTCAACGCTTCGTTCACCTCGGCGGCTGTGGCTTCGCCGAGGCGCCAAAGGGCCCGCATGAACAGAAGTTGCTGATCGCTGAGTTGGAGGCCTGATCCCATGAGTCTCTCTCGCCTACACTTGTAGTACTACACTGGTAGTACTACGCGCGTCGTCGGGCAGCGTCAAGGTGCGTATCGCGTCAGAACCCCACGTAGATCGCGGTCTGCGCGATCGCGTATTCAGCGCGGACCGTTGGGGTCAGCGTGTTGGCGATCTTTGTGCCCGACCGACCTGTGGGTTGCGATGGATGTGGCCACTGGATGCGTATGGGCCACGCGATGGGACCGCCGCAAGACGCTGACGATCTCGTCCGCATCGCCTGGCCCGCGATGCTGCGCTACCTCCGACACGCGGGGCTGGGCGACAGCGCCGAAGACGTCGCGCAGGAGGTCTTCGCCTGCGCCATCGTGCGCTTCTCGGCATGTCCGCGCGGCGAGTACTGGCGCCGCTGGCTGTTTCGCATCGCCACCTACAAGCTCAAGGAGCATCGCCGGGCACGTGCACGCGCACGTCGCAAGCACGACGCTCTCGAGACTGAGCTTGGCGGTCGCGAGCAGGCCCACGGGTCGCCGCGCGCGGTCGACGAGGCGATGATGTTCCAGAACCTGCTCGACAGCTTGACCGCCCTCGAGCGCGAAGCGGTTGTGCTGCGCTACGCCGTGGGCATGTCGGGCCCCGAAATCGCGGACGCGCTCGGCGTGCCCGAGCACCGAGTCCGCGGGCGACTTTTGGAGGCGCGCCGACGGCTTCGCCGCATCTTCGACCCGGAGAAACACGATGCAGCAGGATGAACAAACCCTGACCCGACTGCTGACCGAGCTCCCCAGCCCACCCGACGCTGAGGCTGCATTGGTCGCCATCCACAAGCGCATCGACGACGGCGAAGGGCGTGAGGCGCTGCCCAAAGATCTGTTTGCGGGCATCGGAGCGCACGCGAGTCCCGATGTGTTGGTGCTGCACCCCACCGCGACTGGGGGGGAGCCCGCACGCCGCCCTCGAACAACCCGGATGTGGGCGTGGGCCTCCGCAACGGCGGCGGGCATGGCCGTGGCCGCCGGAGTCACCTACTCCGTCCGCCCGGCTCCACAGGTCGTCGTGCATCATGAGCCCGCGCCCCCCACCGAGCTCTCCATCCCCGCGCGTCCCGAATCACGCGCCGCGGCTCCCGTCGCCGACGACCTCAACCAAGCGCAAGCGGTCATCGCAATGGGCGCCTTGCACGACGAGGATCCGACCGTCAAAGAAAAGCCCAAGCGCGGTCGAGCCAAGCGGTCGCGGCAATACCGTCGTGCCCGCAACGTGTGGCGAAAGGGTCGTCTCGCGTACGAGAGCGGTGACCCCGTCGCCGCACAAGCGTCGTTCTCCGAGTGCCTGACCATCGACGCGACGCACTCGGCGTGCCTCAACTCGCTGGGTCGTATCGCCGCCGACAACCATGACGCGGCGGCCGCCGAAAGGCGTTTCGAGCAGGCCCGTGTTGCCGACCCACGCAACCCGTACCCGATGGTGAACCTCGCAACACTAGCGATGCTGGGACGACGGTTCGACGACGCACAGGCCCTGCTTTCGACCGCGCTCGAGGCTTCGCCGGACCTCGCGGTTGCCCGCAGGCTGCAAGCGCGTCTGCAGTACTTGCGCGAGCGTCAGGACACCCCCTAGCAACGTGACGTCGGGCCGTTTTTCTGCCAGCGTTATCGCGTGCCATCGCCGATCCTCTTCTGCCACGGGCTTGAGAGCGCCCCCATTGGTCGCAAGTCACAGGGGCTCATCGACCTTGGGTACGACGTGACCGCGCCCGACTGCCGCGGCCAAGACCTCGCCGCACGGGTCGAGATACTCACAAAAGCAGTCCGGGCGTTCGCGTCGGCCCCCGTGGTCGTCGGCTCGAGCTTTGGCGGCATTGCAGGCCTCGTCGCAGTGATCCTTGCGACGCGCGCAGGGGCCTCGGTCGCAGGGCTGGTGCTGTGCGCACCCGCGCTGCAGCTGCCGCCTCCCGCAGACACCGTGACAAACCTGGCTCCCCCCTGCCCCACCATCGTCGTGCACGGAACTGGCGACGATGTCATCCCGATCCACCACAGCCGTAGCTTCTGCGACCAGCACGGATGTCCTTTGGTCGAAGTCGACGACACCCACGGGCTCCCCAACGCCGGGTTCGATGCGATCGTGCGCGCGGTGAACGAGCTGGCGGGCCCCCGCTAGCTTGCGCGCCGCGACAACGTGCGCCAGGCTCGCCGCTGCGCATGTCGATCCGTTTTTCCAGATGGGGCCACATCGCCTTGCTCGCCTCGCTGTTCTTCGCGCTGCACGGCGCAGTCGCCAGCGCCGCACCGCCCGATCCGCCCCCGCCGCGCTACCGCATCGACCTGCTCACGATAGGCCCGGGCGACTCCCTGCCCACCCGAGGCGGACACGCGGCACTCGTTGCCTGCGAGCTGCTCTCCGAGGGCCGCGAGGTCTGCACCGTCTACAACTACGGGGATGCTCCATTTGAGGAGTCCGGCATCGAGTTCCGGTTTGTCTTCGGCCACGTGCGCGGATTCCTCAGCGTCGTCGGCGATGTCTACGACGCGACCGAGCACTATGGCCTGCATCAAGACCGCGATGTCTGGCTTCAAGCCTTGGCGCTCAACGACAATCAGGCACGCCTGGTCGCCGAGCGCCTGCAGTGGCAAGCGGACCCCGCAAACCGTGAGTACGACTTCCACCACCTGCACGCGACGTGCACCACAGGGATCCGTGATCTGCTGGACGAAGCCACGGGGGGTCAGCTCAAGGCGCAGCTGAGTGGCCAGAGCGACGGGGCGACCGTCCGCCACTACCAGCAGCAGGTCTTCGACAACAAGTTACTCGTGACGGTGCTGTCCGATGCCGCGTTTGGACGGCTGCACGACGCTCCCGTCGACAAATATTTCGGGCTGCTCATGCCCTGGAACCAGCGCGCATACCTGCAGGACGTGATGGTGGCGGACCCCGCTGGCGGTGAGACGAAGGTACCGTTGGCCGGCCCGCCGCAAGTCCTGGCGCAGCGCGGCGGCAGGCCGCCGATTTCGGGCCGAAGCCGCTTCACCTGGTACCTGGGCGGCATCGGTTGTTCGCTGACTCTGCTGTTTGCGCTGGTGCTTCGACGCCGTGATGGCGACACGCCCTCCCGATTGGCCGGGCTGTGGCTCGTTGCCTGGGCGCTTCCCATGGGCATCCTGGGTGCGGTGATCGTTGCGTTCTCGATGGCATCCACGGTGCCCGAGCTCCACGACAACGAACTCGTTGTCAGCATTTTGGTCAGCGACCTGGCCCTGCTCGCGCCCGCTTCGGCGTGGCTCCGCGGTAAGCCCCGCGTGCCGCGGTGGCTACGGCACTACGCGACCGCGCGCCTGGTCGTCGTCGGCCTCGCAGTGGCCGCGCGCGCCGCTGGACTCTTCATCCAGCAGCCGTGGATCCTTCCCGTGGCGAGTCTGGTCTGTGGCTTCTCGCTTTGGTGGATGCTCCGCGCCGCTCCCAAAGCGCAGGACTGACCCGCTCGGTCCGCGCAGATTTGTGGCAACTCGCGTTTGACAGACCCGTAGCTGGGCCGTACAGACCTGGGGCGATGTCTGCCAACAACCATCTTCGGTCGATCGAACGCGCCCTCTGTGCGGCCCGCTTGATCCCAGGGTTGTTCGCCCAACACCTCCCTGCGTAGGCGTCGCGGCGTTGTGCCGTGGCGCTCACGCCCGCACGCAGCGATAGCCGCTGCGTGTCGGGACGGCATGTTGCTGCATGCCGCCTCGGGGTGCGGACTCAAGGCGGGTCGCCTCATTCGGAATGAGGACATCGGGTGGGTTCGATTCCCACTACCCCGACCAGGTGATACGAATGGCCCTGTGGTTGCCCAGGGTCGTTCGTATTGGCCGCTGCTGCTCGTCTTCGCGCTCCCAGCGTGTGACAAGCTGACCGGCGGCGCGGATGATTCGGCCGGCGAAGGCGACGGCTCGCGGCCGATCGTCGCTGACGTGTCCGAGGGCGCGGCCACGCTGGTGGAGCCGCTGACCCGCGGGGCCAAGCGCCTCCGATTCATCGGCAAGGGCTCAGACCATCTCGGCTGGAAGCTCTCCGCGATCGCAAAAATGTACTCGCTGGCAGGCGCGGTCGAGGTTCCCCAGTGGGGCCCCGAGGGCACAGGCGCGCTGAGGCAGACCCGAGACGGAGACCTGCAAACCGCGTGGACTTGCCAGAACACGCGCGAGCAGACCTGCGCGTTCGGGATCCACTTTCCCAAGCCAACGACGCTTGTCGCAATTCGGGTCAACGCATCCCCGGACATGGACGACAAGCCCGGCGACTTTGCGAGGGTCCGTACTCTGCGCGTGCACACCGACGAGGGCTACGCGGAGGCTCGCTTCGAGCCCACCTACGCCGAGCTGTTCCTGAAGCTTGGCGAGCCCGTCACCACGACCCAGCTCACCGTCGAAGTTGTCGAGACCAACGACAAAGAGGGAGGACTGCTCCGCATCGCGGAGTTCGACGCCTTCGGGACCAAGGGCGACCCTCGACCGCCGCTCGAGGTCGACAGCGCGGCCACCTTCGTCCAGCTGTCCGACCCTGTTTGGAAAAAGTCCGGGACCACCCGCGAGCTCGAACCTTCGTGGATCGAATACCTCGGCGCCGACGGGCGACCGCGCACGCTCGCCGCGGGCTCGGCGGTCTACGCCTCAGGCGGTCGCTTCCTACTCATCGAACGCATGACGCAGTCCAAGTGCTCGTCGGCGGGCGGCTCGTATCAGTTCATCGATCTCAAGACCCACGTTCGTTTTTCCCTCGGAGATCTGGGCGGTATCCCCGGAGACGTGTGGCTCCACGATGCAGGCCAGGGGTTCGCGCTGGGCTACGTCGACCGCGACACGACCAAAGTCCACGCCGTCGTGTTCGAGGGCGGCAAGTACAAACGCAAGAAGTCGTCGCGGGCGTCGCGCGACACCTACCATGAGCTGTTCGAGGAGTGGCACATCAACGATGCGATGGTCCCCCGCGGCGGCGGCGGCACAGTCGACGACCCGCCCCAGCGATGCGCCGCTGCGACGGCTGAGCAATTCGCGACGCTCAACGAGGCTCGCCAACAATCCTCATCACCCACGGCCGAGGATGCCGACGCAAAGGAGTCCAAGAAGAAGAAAAAGAAGCCGCGCGCAAAGCGGACCGGCAGCAAGGGCCTCGGCGGTCCCGCAGACCGGTGGCTCGTGTGCGAGCTCGGCGAGGGCGTTCTGGCGTACGCCTCGACCGACGGCGACTGCGGCAAACGCTGGGAGATCGTGGTTGTCGATGGCAAGGGCAAGCAGGTCGCACGCCGCACCGACAGCCGCGCGGGAGCACGGGTCCGGGTTCGCCGCACCGACGAGCATGAGGTCTTTGTGGAGGTTGGCGGCAAAGATGATGACGTCGAACTCTTCAGTGTCCGCACCGACACGATCGAGTCTCTGGGAATGGGCAGCGCGCTTGGAGTGTCTGCGCCCGCAGCATGCCGCGACCGCTGCGACAGTCCCTTCGTCAACCCGCGCGCTCCGTGACCCCCAGTTGGTGCTATCGTCCGGGCATGCGAGTTCTCTTGGCAGCCCCCCTGCTGGCCATGTTGGCGTGCGACAGCGCCAGCGATGCCACCGAGAAGACCAAGAAGACCGCATCCGATGCTGTCGATGCCACCAAGAAGGTGGCCGACGACGCGAGCAAGGCAGGCCAGCAGGCCGTCGATGCCAGCAAAGATGCGGTCAACGCCAGCAAGAAGGCGATCGACGCGAGCACCAAGGCGGCCGGCGACGCGATCGACGCCAGCACCAAGGCAGCTGGCGGTGCCAAGAAGTGGTGGGACGATATCCCGGGCACGGGAGAGCTCAGCGAGCAGACCACCACGTGGATTAAGAACGCCGCGGCATCCGGAGGCCGGTCGATCGAGAACATCCTCGTCGAGAGCGAGACCCACGCGCCCGAGGCGATCAAGATCGGTGCCGCGTTGGCATCGTCCGTCGACAGCGACAGCGGCTTTGAACCGATCTACGTCAAGGTCGCCGACACCGCCGACACCGACACAAAAATCGGCGACATGCCGCGGGTCGAGGTGATCGATGGCCTCAAGATCGGGCTCAAGCGAGTCGACTCGTGGGAGGGGCTCACGCAAAAGAAGGAGCGGGGCTATCTCGTGCTGTGGCGCGAGGACGACCACCTCATCGGGTTTGTCTACCGCTCGCGGCGCGAGATCGACATGGCCAAGGTTGCGGCTGAGGTCCCGCCGCTCATCAGCCTCGTTCGCAAAGCGGTGGAGTAGTCCGATGCTGAGATCGCTGGGCGAGTTGCTGCACGGATACTCGGGCAGCGCCGACTACGTGGGTTGTGACGCGACCACGCGTGTGTCCGATGTCGCCGTCGATTCGCGCGTGGTGGGGCCAGGCCACGCTTTCGTCGCGCTGGTCGGTGCGACCCACGATGCCCATCGTTTCGTCACTGCGGTGCAAGCGGCCGGCGCTTCGGTCGTGATAGCCCAGCGCGGACGCCTCGCCGAGATCGCGGGGCCGCACGTGCTGCTCGATGACACCACCGAGGCGCTCCCCCACATCGCGGCCAATCGCTTTGGGCAACCTGGCGAGCGCCTGCGGCTGGCCGGCATCACGGGGACCAACGGAAAAACCACGACCGCACACCTGGTGGGCGGCATCCTCCGCAGCGCAGGCTCCCCGCACATTCGCTTGGGAACGACAGGCAACTGGGTCGTCGACAACGAAACGACTGCCGGTTACACGACTCCATTCCCGCTCGAACTCCAGGGGCTGTTGGCCGGCGGCGTGGCCAAAGGCGCACAGACGGGCGTGATGGAGGTGTCATCGCACGCGCTCGAGCAAGGGCGTGCGCGCCCGCTGCAGTTTGCAGCCGTGGGCATGACCAGCTTCAGCCAGGACCACCTCGAGTTCCATCCCACGATGGAGGCGTACCTCGCCGCCAAGTGCCGACTTGCGCGCGAGCATGTGCGCCCAACGGGCGTCGCCATCGCCGCCGTCGATGGCCAGCCGGCAGCGGCGTCCTTCCTCGGGGCCGCAGCATGCGACAAGCGATGGCGGGCGTCGCGAGGCGCGATGCCCAGCGCTGAGATCCTTGCCAGCGAAGTCAACCAGTCCGACAGTGGTCTCTCGGCACAGCTTCGGACGCCAGCGGGCGACCTGGCGCTGCGCTCTCCACTCGTCGGCATGTTCAACCTCGACAACCTCATGGTCGCGGTTGGACTCTGCCTGGGTCTTGGCATCGAGCGCGAGGCTATCGAGGCCGCACTACCCCGCCTAAGCGGCGCGCCCGGTCGGCTCGAGCAAGTCCGCGCTGAGGGCGACGGCCCCGTGGTCCTCGTCGACTACGCCCACACCCCCGATGCTGTGGAGACAACGATCGCCACTGTGCGACGGGTCTGTCGCGGGCGGCTCAGCGTCGTGCTTGGCTGCGGCGGCGACCGAGACCGCAGCAAGCGAGCCATCATGGGGCGCGTGGCGGTGAGCGGGGCCGATCGTTTCTGGGCGACCTCCGACAACCCACGTAGCGAAGACCCAGAGCGCATCATCGACGACATGCTCGAGGGCGTTCCCGCGTCGATGCACGACAAGGTCGTTCGGTGCAGCGACCGCGCCCAAGCGATCGCCGACGCGGTCACGGGGGCCGCGCCGGATGACCTCGTGCTCATCGCGGGCAAAGGCCACGAGGACTACCAACTGCTCGGAGAGCAGCGCATACACTTCGACGACCGTGAACACGCGTTGGCGGCCTTGAAGGCGCGTTGAGCGACGGCGACCGCGCGGCGTACCTCCATGTACGCCTTGACGCCCACCCGCCCGGCCGGCCACGATGGCGAGCAGAGGGTACCCGTCGATGATCGTTGCAGCCGTCACCCCATTGCTCATCCCACTCGCGTTTGGAGAGCCGGACGCGCTGCTTCACACCGACGACGCCTACGTTGCGGCCGATGCCGCGGCTGCGCACAGCGGAGCGACCACCCTGGCGCCGGGCGACCCGATCACGGACCCGAGCTGGGACCCCGTCCCGATGGGCGTGGGGCACGAGCCTGGAGCCGTGACCGCGCTCGACACGGCGACGGTGCTGTTCGTCAACTTTGACGGGCCGATGATGGTCGCCGGCTGCGGCAACGACTCGCGCATGAACTGCTCCACCATTTTCGGTGGCACACAGTTCAACCCATCGCCCGCAGACCCAGCGACCCGCGCCGCGGTCATCCAATCGACCCGTGCCGATGTCGAGGACTTCGGGGTCATCGTGGTCGGCGAGCGGCCTCCACAAGGCAACCCGTACGCGATGGTCGTGGTCGGTACGCCCGTCGGTGGCGCGCCCAACGGGGTCGGTGGCGTCGCGCCCGGGATCGACTGCGGGAACAACAACCCCAACATCACAAGCTTCTCGTTTCTCGATACCGCGGGGTCCAACGTTCAAGCGACGGTGATCCACCAGGAAGCCGCCCACACGTGGGGGCTCGAGCACGTCGACGACAGCACGGACAACCTGTTTCCGTCGGCGGGCGGGAACTCGGATCCCAAGTACCGCGACGTGTGTAGCCAGGTCGTGTCCAACACCGCTCTGGATCCGAGCGCGGCGCAGTGCAACCAGATCCACACGATGTTCTGCGAGAGCAACTTTCAGAACTCGTATCAGGAGATGCTCGCGCTGTTCGGCGGGCCGATTCTCGATGTCACATCGCCGACGGTGATCATCGACAATCCGCTCGACGGGCAGACGCTCGACTACGAGGAAGACTTCGATCTCACCGTCACCCTCGACGACGACCGTCGGCCGCAGATCATGGTCACGCGGATCATCTTCGACGGCGTGGAGGCGGCGTCCACCACGTTCGTCAACTCGACGGTGTCGTTTGGAGTCCCGGGCGGCGATGCCCCAGCTGGTCACGGCTGGGCCAACGGCGAGCACACGATCCGGGTCGAGGTCGAAGATGAGTCCGGCAACCCCGCCGCAGCGGAGATTGTCGTCAATGTTGCCGGCAACCCAGCGGGAGGCGGCGACGAGGGCGCTGTCGACGAAACCGCGGGGAGCGACGACGACGGCAACGCGACCGGCGATGGCACGGGCGGCGGCGATACGGGAATCAATGCCACGGGCGACCCCGTAGGGTTTGATGACGGCGGCGACGACGGGGGCTGCAGCTGCAGCACCACCGAGCGCGGCCCAATGGCTGGGATGCTCGCGCTGCTTGGGCTACTGGGCTGGCGACGACGGCGGGACTAGCCTCGAGACGACGCGCTCGAGCTGCATTCCGCGGCTCCCCTTGATCAGGACCGCGCCCGGCACGTCGGCCAGCACCTCGCGGACGGCGGCGGCGGCGAGCTCCACATCCTTGCCCGCGTAGACCGAATCGACGCCAGCGTCGCGGGCGGCCGCGTGGACCGCTTCGCTCAGCGGCCCAAACGCGACGACGCGGTCGAGACCCAGCGCTGCGCAACGACGGCCGACGTCAGCGTGCAGCTGCTCTTCGGTGGGCCCGAGCTCGAGCATGTCGCCGAGCACCGCGACCAGCGGCCCGGGACATGTCGGACGCAGCGCGGCGAGACTCGACAGCGCAGCCTCCACCGAGCCCGGGTTGGCGTTGTAGCAGTCGGCGATCACCCAGTGCGGGCCCATGGGCAGCGCGCGACCGCGGTCGCCGACCGGCTCGACGGCGTTGAGAGCCTCGACCATCGGCGCGACCGGCAGCCCGAGGTGCAGCCCAACGCAAATCGCCGCAGCGGCGTTGCGAGCGTTGTGCAGCCCAAACGTCTGCAGGCGCAGTGAAACGCGCTCGCCGCTGGGCAGCCGCAACACCGCCTCCGTGTGGACCCGCTGCGAAACGCTCTCGAGCACCACAGCGGCTCCCGACGATGCGGGACCAAAGGAGATCACCCCTTCGGCAGGCAGATGAGGCGCGAGCAACGGCTCGTCTGCCGGTACCACCACAGCGCCGCCCGCGGCGACGTGGGCCACGGGTTCGGCCTCGGCCGCCGCGATCGCCTCGATCGAGCCCATGAACTCCAGGTGCTCGAGCGCGACGCTCGTGATCACCGCAACGTCCGGCCGCACGATCTTGGCGAGGTGTTCGTTCTCGCCTGGAGCACTCATGCCCAGCTCCACAACCATGCCTCCGGGCGCGTGGGGCTCCCCCAGCAGCGTCAAAGGCACACCGAGGTGGTTGTTGAGATTGCCCTGGGTGCAAAGCACGTCCGGAAGAGTGCTGGCCAGGACTGCTTGCACCATGGCGCGCGTTGTCGTCTTGCCGTTGCTTCCACTGATCGCGACCACGGGGCCCTGCACCCGCGCCCGGCTTTGGCTTGCCAGCCGCGTCAGCGCCGCGAGCGTGTCGTCGACCTCAACAACCGTGACGTCGCCCGTCGGGCGCGGCTTGCCGCGTTGCACAAGAACCGCCGCTGCACCCCCTGCAACGGCACCATGGATGAAATCGTGCCCGTCGCGGGCCGCGACGATAGGCACAAACAAACCGCCGGACACAGGCGCTCGGCTATCGATAAACACGCCCGAGATCTCGCGGGTGCCGCGCCCGACTATCGTTCCGCCTGAGTGTTCCGCGAGCAAATCGGGGGACCAACGCACAATGTGGCCTTAGTCATCACGCCGTCCGTTGGCAAGTTCGTGGGCATCGAAGCCAGTCGATCTCGATGTAGGAGCAGATCCTTCACCCGTCCTCGGACGATCTGACGTGCTACCGTAGGTTCGCGATGATGGATACGTTGCTGTTGGACCAAGGCTATCAACCCCTCAAGGTGATCGCCTGGCAGCGCGCCGTCGTGATGCACTTGGTGGGCAAGGTCGAGCTGGTCAGCGCCCACAGCTGGGAAATTCGCACCGCAGGGGACGCCTACCCCGCGCCTTCTGTCGTCCGGCTCATCCGCCACCTGCGACACCGCCCGCCATTCGTTCGGTTCTCGCGCGAGAATGTGTACCTGCGCGACGCGTACCAGTGTCAGTACTGCGGCAAGCACTGCTCCAACGGGGAGCTGACGCTCGACCACGTGCAGCCGAGGTCGCGGGGCGGCAATACCTCGTGGCGCAACGTAGTGACGTCGTGCGAGCGATGTAACCACGACAAGGGCCGCCTCACCCCACAAGAGGCCAACATGCCCCTGCGCTCGGTGCCTCGCCGACCCAAGTGGCTCGCGCCCAGGGTGCTCAAGCTCGGGGGCCAGCCGCAGCTACCGGCCGCTTGGCGCGTTTTCCTACACTGAGCAGGCCATCCCCGAGGGATTCTTGCGCAGTGGTAGCGCGTTGTGCCACTGGTACCTCGGCAGTCGTCCCTTGCTCTACGCGCTCCTATATCCCCTCAGCTCCCAGTTCCCCGCATTGTCGTGGCTGAACGTGCTGCGTTACACGTCGACCCGCATCATCGCGGCGACGCTCACCGCACTGCTGCTCTCCCTGATCCTGTACCCCTGGTTCATCCGCACGTTGCAGCGGATCCAGCTGGGTCAGGTCGTGCGCGACGACGGGCCCAAGACGCACTTGGCCAAGCGTGGGACGCCGACGATGGGCGGGAGCCTCATCCTGTTCACGCTCATCATCCCGACGTTGCTGTGGGCCGACCCACGCAATCCCTACGTGGTGCTCGTGTGCCTGGTGACGGCTGGCTACGGCGTCATCGGGTTCATCGACGACTTCTTGAAGATCCGGGGCAAGAACTCCAAGGGTCTTTCCGGCAAGATGAAGCTCGTCGCCCAGTTCACGATCGCTACGGGCGTCGTGTACTGGCTGTACGAGTCCGGAGCGATGCCCGAGAACATCCGCTACCGCCTTGCTATCCCGTTTGTCGACTTCTACCGCGACAGCACAGCGCTTCCAGCCGCGATGTACATGGGCTTTGCCGTGTTTGTCATCGTCGGCTTCTCCAACGCCGTGAACCTGACCGATGGGCTCGACGGCCTCGCGATCGGCCCCGTGGTCATTACGGCGGCGACATTCCTGGTGCTGACCTACGCCGCAGGGACGATCATCGCGGGCTTCGACGTCGCCCGCTACCTACACATCCCCCACCTTCCGCGCGTCGGCGAACTCGCCATCTACTGCGGCGCGATGGTCGGCTGCGGGATCGGCTTCCTTTGGTACAACACGTACCCCGCCAGCGTGTTTATGGGGGACGTCGGCTCCCTCCCCCTCGGCGCCGGACTGGGCTTTTTGGCCATCGCCTCCAAGAACGAGTTCACGCTCGTCATCGTGGGCGGAATCTTCGTGCTGGAGACGGTCAGCGTCATCGTGCAGGTGATCTCCTTCAAGCTCACCGGCAAACGTGTGTTCAAGATGGCCCCGATCCATCACCACTTCGAGCTCAAGGGCTGGGCCGAGCCCAAGGTGATCGTGCGTTTTTGGATCATTAGCGTGATGTTGGCGCTCGTCGCCTTGGCCACGCTCAAGCTTCGATGACCAGTCCAGCCGCTCGACCGCGGTGGCGCCACGCGCTGGTCGTGGGCATGGGCAAGAGCGGCCGCGCTGCGGTTCGGCTGCTCGAAGCTCTGGGCACCGAAGTCCGCGCATACGACCGCCAGCCCGCCGCTGGGCTCCCCGATTCGGTACGCCAGTTCTCGGGCGAGACGGTTGCTGCAGCCGCGTTGGAGGGCATCGACCTGCTCGTGCTCTCTCCAGGCGTGCCCCCAGGGCCCATCCGCGAACGTGCCCGCCAGCACGCGCCGCAAGCCACGATCCACGGAGAGCTGGGACTGGCACTTCACCTCATCGCGTCCGAGGCAGAGCCGCGTTGGCCCAAGACGCGCACCGTCCTCATCACGGGCACCAACGGCAAGAGCACCGTCACCGCGATGGTCGGCAGCTTGCTCGAGGCGAGCGGCCGACGCCCATTCTTGGGCGGGAACCTCGGCGACCCGCTCTGCGACGTGCTGACCGACGCGCTCGCGGGCACACGCGGATGGCCCGACGATCTGGTGCTCGAGTGCTCCAGCTACCAACTCGAGACGCTCCCAACGGTGCCCACCGACGTGGCCATGGTGCTCAACGTCAGCCCGGACCACCTCGACCGCTACGCATCGCTCGAGGACTACGCCCTGACCAAGGGGCGAATCTTCAACGGGCTGGTCGATGATGGCCTGGCACTGCTGTCGGCCGACGATCCGTGGACAGCACGCCTCTCCCCCACCGAGGCTCCCGTCGCGCGCTTGAATGGCGCCAGTGGAGCGCGTGTCGCGGGGCCAGGCGAGGGAACAACACTAGAGCTCACGGACGGCGAGTCGATCGACCGCGGGGCGCTTCGCCTTGGCGGGCGACACAACGCCGTCAACGCGTTGTTCGCGGTGACCGCCGCGCGACACCTCGGCGTGTCACTGGCCCATTGCACACAGGGTCTCGCAGCGTTCGAAGGGCTGCCCCACCGCATGGTGCGAGTCCGCGAACTCGATGGCGTCGTCTACTACAACGACAGTAAGGCGACCAACGTCGCCAGCGCGCTGGCGAGCCTGGGCGGGCTGGACCGCCCCTTCGTGCTGATCGCAGGAGGCAAAGCCAAGGGCGACGATCTGCAACCGCTCGCGGCGCTGCTCAAGGCCCGCGGACGGGGTCTGGTGACGATTGGCGAGGCGAGCAACGCATTCGCGGCATTGGGCCGTGGGGCCGTCCCAACGGCCGAAGCGACGGACTTGGTCGCAGCGGTATCAATGGCGCGCAAGATGGCGCCAGCAGGTGCTGCGGTCGTGCTTGCCCCCGCCTGCGCGAGCTTTGATCAGTTCGACAGCTTCGCGCACCGCGGCCGTGTCTTCACCGACGCGGTGCTCGCGTTGGCGTGAGCCGTCCGCTATTCTCCCGCGCCATGGTCAACGAAGAGGAGGAGCTGTACTTCCGAGAGCGCGACGCCGAAAAGCGTGAAGCGCTCCGCAAGAGCATGGCGTCGGAGGCCGCTGACCTCGAGGAGCGGCGCAAGGTCGCCGCGACCACGGGCGGCGACACCGATGTCTCTGTCATCGACCGGATCCGAGCGCTCGGCTTCAACGGCGACTCCGCTCGTATTTTCGATCTCATGCCCTTGGTCCACGTGGCTTGGGCGGACGGCAAGATCCAAAAGGGCGAGCGGGCGGCGATTTTGGGGCTGCTCGAGGCCCGCGGGATCGATAGCGACAGCGACGCCTTCACGACGATGGCATCCATGCTGGAGCAGCGGCCCGATGAAGCGTTCATGCGCGAGACGATGGCCGCGCTCCGCGACGTCGTGGGCTCGGAGCACGAGCGCACGCAGAGCATCGTCGATATGTGCATCGACGTCGCCGCCGCCAGCGGTGGGCTGTTGGGCCTCGGTCTTGGCGACAAGGTCGACGACGAAGAGCGCCAGCGCATCGGTGAGATCGCCGCGACGCTAGGCGATGTCGCCGCCGCGGCGGTCAAAAAGCAGTTCTCGTGATTCGGCGCGGTGCTGCGATCGGGCTCCTGGCCACCGTTGCCGTAGCCTGCGGCCGGCCAGCCCCTGCCCCAGCACCAACCGCCGCGCCGACCGTCGCCCAGCCGCTCCCGGGGGCACAGGCCCTGCAACCGCTGGCCTGGCTCGCCGGGACCCACCGCTTCTCGCAGGGGTCTACGGTCGGTGAGGAACTGTGGACGCAACCGGGCGGCGGCGCGATGTTTGGCGTGAACCGTACGTTCGCCGACAGCAATCTCGTCGCGTTCGAGTTCATGCGGATCACAGCCACCTCCGGCGGCGTCGTCTACACGGCGTACCCGGGGGGCCGGATGCCCGGCACCGAGTTCGTGCTGACGGCGGGGAGCGAACCCAACACGTTTGTGTTCGAAAACGCGGAGCACGACTTTCCCTCGCGGCTCGTCTACGTTCGGATCGACGCTGTACACACGCAGGCCCGGGCCGAGAACGACGAAAAGTCGCTCGTTTTCGACTTCACGCGGGTCCCCTGAGTTCGCCAAATTCTTGGCTTGAGGGCGCTTGTGTGCCCCATTGGCGGTAGTGAGCGAGTCCGAACTCGATCCGATGGAGGTCCCCGCTGCGGCGGCACCGAGCGCGCCCCGCGCTCCGACCGAGCGGCGTAGCGCAAGCCGACCGCATGCGATTCCCATGGACCCGTGGCTGTTTTTCGCGGCCATGGCTCTGTCGGCGATTGGGCTGGTCATGGTCTACAGCGCTGGCGCGTGGCTGAGTCACGAGACTTACGGCGGCTGGGAGTTCTTCTTGCTCCGCCAGGCCGCGTTCTTGGCCGCGGGATTTGCCCTGCTCATCGGCTTCTCCCGCATCGACTACCGCCTCCTGCGCCGCTTCGGACCGCACGTGATGTTCATGGCGATCGGCATGCTGCTGGTCGTGCTCGCCGTCGGCAACGAGATCAACGGCGCACGTCGGTGGATCCGTTTCGCGGGCGTCGGCATTCAACCGTCGGAGCTGGCCAAGCTCGCGCTCGCGGTCTTCCTCGCCGCGACGCTGGCCCGTCAGGGCGAACGCGTCCGCACCTTCAAGCGTGGGTTCCTGCCCGTGATGGCGGTGGCGAGCCTCACCATGGGCCTCGTCCTGCTGGAGAAGGATCTTGGTACGACCATTCTGATGGGCGCTCTGACGCTCATCATGCTGTTCGTTGCAGGCACGCGCATGAGCTACGTGCTGGCGGCCGTGATGCTAGCGGCACCGATGGTCTGGCAGCAGATCATTGGCGTCGACTACCGTCGCGGACGACTCGAGGACTTCCTCTCGGGCGACGGTTACCAAGTCCACCAAGCGCTCATCGCCATCGGCTCTGGTGGTACCTGGGGCCTCGGGCTCGGTGAGGGCCGCCAGAAGCTGGGTTTCCTGCCTGAGAACCACACCGACTTCATCCTGGCCACGGTCGGTGAGGAGATGGGCTTCGTTGGGATCGCCGTGGTGCTGTGCCTCATCGCGTTGCTCGTGTGGCGTGGCTTGGTGATCGCCCGCAACGCACCGGACCGTTTTGGGACGTATCTCGCCACCGGGTTGTCGGCGTTGTTTGGGCTGCAGGCGCTTGTGAACATGGCCGTGGTGCTCGAGGTGATTCCGGCCAAGGGAATCACGTTGCCGTTTTTGAGCTATGGCGGCTCTTCACTGCTCGCGAGTCTCTCCGCGGTCGGTGTTTTGCTGGCGATTTCTCGTCGCCCCGACGCCTGGGCGCTGTCGGATCAGCGGGGTCGTCGACGGTCGTCATCGTCCACGCCGAAGCCCGAGCCGAAGACGCAAAATCGTCGTCGCGCGGCTAGCGCCGACGCTATCTAACTGTCGCGCGGAACGCGATTTCGCTCCCGCTTCTCAGAGCGCGGGTTGGCCGCCTCCCGGAACGTCATTCCGCCATTTCCCTGTCAGGTGGCGTAAACGTTGATTTTGGCCGCAGAACAATGATTGGGCTGCAATTTCGTCGGAGCCCTGCTACGTCAGCGGCACGTGGCGGAACCCGTGGACAACCACACACATCAACTTCAACGCCTTGCCGAGCTCGCGAGCCACCCCGGTGCACTCGACGCCGTCTTCGAAGGAACGCTGCACTCACTGTGCAGTCACATACCCTTTGAACTCGCAGCTCTGTACGAACTCAACGGCGACACGTTGCGCGTTCGTGCGGCATCCGGCTCCCTCGCATCACAATCGCTGAAAAAGCACGAAGTGTCGCTGTCGCGATTGCCGGCCGTCGGCGCTGCGCTCAAAGAGCACCGCGTGGTCGCGGTTAATGACCCGAGTAGCGCAGGACTGTATGACGGTGTTCTGGCCTTGCCGGCCGGACACCCGTGCATCATCGTTCCGTTGTTCGTTGGCGACCGGCCGCTGGGAATCCTTGCCCTGGACCGCTCCGCCGACAACTACGACGAGGCAGCCACTGCGCTGGCTGGTCTGTACGGCCAAGTCGTTTCGATAGCCCTTGCCTACGCCCAACAGGCGGAGCTGCTCAGCACGGCGCACGGTCAGCTTCAGCAGCACAACGCGCTGCTGAGCCAGGAGCTGTCGGGCGGAGTCCCGGCCATCGATCAGCTCACGGTCGGCACGAGCACCGCGATGATCGAGGCCATTCGACTCGCGCAGCAGGTCGCCCCCTCCGATGCACCCGTTCTGGTGCGCGGCGAAACGGGTACCGGCAAGGAGCTCTTCGCACAGGCGATCCACGAGCTTAGCCCCAGGTCGAACAAGCCGTTCCTCAAGTTGAACTGCGCGGCGACCCCCGAGGCGCGCCAGCACAGCGAGTTGTTCAGCCGCTTCATCGCCGCCGACGGAGGCACGCTGCTGCTCGAGGACATCGCGGACCTGTCTCTGGCAACACAAGCCGAGCTGGTCGCCATTCTCGAGCAGGGCCAGCTCTCGCCGATCGGCTCGGACTCGCCGCTTCGCGTCAACGTTCGCGTGATCGCATCGACGCACTCCAACCTGCAAGAGGCTGTGCAGTCCGGGCGCTTCCGTGAGGACCTGTATCTTCGCATCGCAGTGTTCCCGATCCCCGTGCCCGCGCTGACCGAGCGCACCAACGACATCGGACTCCTGGCTGAGGCCATCCTCGCGGGCTTCCGGCTCCGGACCGGACGCGGACCTTGGTCCCTCGCCGCAAATGCGGTCACCGCGATGCAGGCGTGCGCATGGCCGGGCAACGTCCGCCAGCTCGTCAACGTCCTGGAGCGCGCGACCATCGTGGTGAGCACTGGGCTCATCGGGCCTGAGGATCTTGGCTTGCCGCAGACATCCGACCCCGCAGCAGCGGTTCGCGCGATGTCCAGCCGCATCCAGCAGAGCGCCAACGGGACGGACATCCTGCCTTGGCGGGACGCCGAGCGACGCCACCTCATGGCAGCCCTGCACGCGACCGGCGGGAAGATCTACGGCAACGACGGCGCGGCCCAGCTGCTGGATCTCAAGCCCACGACGCTGCAGAGCAAGCTGAAAAAGCACGGCATCGACCGCTCGATGGTCTAGCGCAACCGCGGTGGGTGGGGTTTGCTGGCCGCTGAGGACCGCAGCCCCATCCATGGCCCGAGGCGCTGCGGCGCGCTGCCAACCGGGTTGCCCTCGGTGGGCAGCAGCCCCCAGCCCCCAATAACTACATAGGGCCGTGAAGTGCGACCGCACCCACGGCTACGCTTGTCGACGTGACTCCCGTGTCCGCTCGTCGCCGCTTGAACCTCTCATTTGTTTCTCGCCGTTGGGCCGCAGCAATCGTGGCCGCATCTTTGGGGTTTGCAGGCGGATGCGACGACGACCCGCCGCCCACCGTTGAGACTCGCGATCTCGCCGCCGACGAGCTCGACGCGCGCTGCGACTACCTCGTGCGCTGCGGCTTCGTCCCCGACGATGCAACCTGCCGCGAGGTCGAGCGCGAGGACCAGGCCTTGGTGCAGGCGCTGGGCGGCTCTGCCTTCGGGCGTGTCGATTTCCACCCCGAAGCGGCCGCCGCATGGATCGCAACGCTGCGCGAGCTGAGCTGCTTGGCGACCAACGAGGTCGCCCAAGAGCTGGCCGATGCGCGCGCCGAGGTTTTTGGCGGCACGATAGCCAACGGCGGCGACTGCTTTGCCGACGACGAGTGCGTCGCGGGCAGCGTGTGCGACCGACAGGCCTGCCCAGGCAACCAGCTGTGCTGCACGGGCAGCTGCGTCAGCTTTGAGATTCTGCCCGAGCAAGCGGCGTGTCCGCTCCCGCAGAACAACACCCGACTGTTCGCGCGCTGCGACGACATCACTTGGTGCCAGCCACCCGAGGTCGAAGACGGGGCCGAGCCCCCGACCGAGGGCACCTGTGTGCTTCGCGTCGAAAACGGACAGCCGTGTGAGACCAATGAAGCGTGCCTCGACGGGCAGCGTTGCGACTCACAAGACAGCCAGACGTGCTTCATGCTGTCGCCGCACGGTGAGCCCTGCAACCCGATGCTCGTCAACAACCCATGCCTCGAGATCAACGACGCGTGCGACCCGGGTTCGTCGACGTGTCAGATAGCACCCGGCCCCAATTCGGAATGTCCTCAGGGGCGGTGTGCAGGCTGGGCGACGTGCCAGGGCGGCAACGGAGACGGCGAGGTCGCGACCTGCCTCGCCTATGCGGGCGCAGGTGAATCCTGCGAGATGACCCAATGCCTGGGCGACCTGAACTGCCGCGACGGGCTGTGCGAGCTCAACACGACCTCACACATCTGTATCGAGGGTGACCCACCGCCGCCGCCCGACGATGGTGGCTGAGCTCCCGCCGGGCGATCGAAACAACGGCGCCGTAGTAGGGCCGCGCCGTCCGTCGGCGAAGTTGTGATACGCCCATGCCGTGGAGCTTCACTCGGTCGAAGGAAACACTCAGCGGTTGGACGGCGGCGCCATGTTCGGCAACGTGCCGCAGGCGCTGTGGACTCGCTGGTGCCCGCCAGACGAACGCAATCGCATCTCGCTCGCTTGCCGCTGCTTGCTGGTTCGCGACGACGCCGGGCGCACGGTCCTGTTCGAGACCGGCATTGGAGCGTTTTTCGAGCCCAAGATGCGCGACCGGTTCGGCGTTCAGGAGTCGGAGCATGTCTTACTGCAGTCGCTCGGCGCGCTGGGTGTCAAAGCCGACGACGTCGACATCATCGTCCTGTCGCATATGCACTTCGACCACGCGGGTGGCCTGCTGTCCCCGTGGGTCGAGGGCGGCACGCCGCAGCTCGCGTTTGACCGAGCGCGATACGTGGTCGGTACCCGCGCCTGGGAGCGTGCACTAAACCCTCATCCACGGGACCGCGCGTCGTTCATCCCTGAGCTGCAGGGGCTGATAGAGGCGACCGGGCGCCTGGAGTTGGTCGATGGCGAGCGCTCACAAACGCTCGGCGACGGCTACCGGATGAGCTACTCCGACGGCCACACCCCGGGCCTGATGCTCACCGAGGTGCAGACCGATCGCGGGCCCATCTGCTTCATGGGAGATCTCGTGCCCGGAACGCCATGGGTGCATCTGCCGATCACGATGGGCTACGACCGCTTTCCCGAGCAGCTGATCGATGAAAAGCGCGATCGCCTGCAGGCGATCCACGACGCCGACGGCTGGTGCTTTTACACGCATGACGCCTCGGTCGCGGCGTCGAAGCTCGCGATCGACGACCGCGGTCGATTCTCGGCGGTCGAGCCGCTGACGCAGCTGGCGTGGGGCTAGGGGCAGCCCCCGACCGCTTCAGTCGTTGTCGTTGCCCTGATGCGTGACGCCCGGAAGCGTCTCGCCAGGGTCTGCACCCGGGGGCATGCCCGCGGCGTGCCGCTCGCCAGGTGCGGGCAGAATGTTGGGCAGCGGCTGGGTCGTCGCCGGGCCAGGGCTGTTGATGCGAATCAGGCCCGAGCCGTCGAACTCCTGCCGCTCGAGCGCTGCGTCGCGAAAGTACAGGGAGTACTGCGCGACCTGCGAGTGCACGCGGATCCACGCATCGAGGCTCGGCTGGAACCGCGGGTCGGCGACCTGGGCAAGCGCTTCGATGATCGAGGTGTAGTCGGCGGGCGTAGATAGACGCCCATCGAAGACCGAGAGCAACTCGGGAACGCGCTCTCCGGCGTGCCGCATGAGCACCCGCCATTGCTCACTCGAAAACTCGACGCTGCCCTCGGAGTGGTCGGAGGCGAGTCGCGCCGCGGCTGCCCAATCCTCAGCGCCGAGCAGCGCCCGCAGGTGCGGCTCGATCAGGGTGTAAACCTCGGGCCGAATCGCGACGATCTCGTTGGCGGGCGGGGCCCAGAGCCAGTCGTCGGTCTCCTCCACAAACACGACCCCGACCAAGTCACAGTCGGCGGGAAGCGCGTCGGTGAGTTCGGCCAGACCGAACGCCACGGGGAGCAGCGACTCTTTGCGCTGCGGGTCGCGGAGGAAATTGACCAGCGCGCTCAGCTCGGCGGGACTCACGGCCATGCGAGCGATGCGGCGACCCACATCGTTGACCTGGTAGAAATCCTCTTCGACCGCTTCGAACAGCAAACGCCACTCACCGCTGAGAAGCTCGACATCGAGCTCATGGTCGCCCACAAGGTGGCGCAGCTGGTCGTGGTCGCCCTCGCGAAGCTGTTGCAGAATCTGCGACTCCAGCTCCTCGTACGCTTCCTTCTGGAGCTGATACGCGTGGACGCGCAAGGCATAAGCAGGCTACCCGAAAAGCCGAAGCATGACCATGTACGTTGGGCACCTTCGGCCAATTCGTACCGAGGTGGGACGCCGAGCGCCCACTACTTGGTGGGATGGAACTTGATGCGCAGCAGCGCCGTGCCTGCGGGAACCGCGTCCAATTTGGCCGCCTCCACGGCAAAGGCGTCTGCGACACACGTGCCAGCCGCGCCCGGAGGGTCTGGGATAGCGGCGCCGATTTTCCCAGCGTCGTCCACCGTGAACCGCAGCGCGACCGAGGCTGTCGCCTTAAGCGCGCCCGAGTCCGCGCACTGCTTGGCGATGCGGTGCGTAACACCCGGCATGCCCTGGCCGTACAACGCTTCGGCGAGGGTGTCCGGGTCTGAACCAAGATCGCCGTCCGACATGGGGCTGTGCTTGGCCGCCATCTTCCACGACCGCGACAGCTTCGGGTCGCCCGTCTTGGGCTTGGCGCGCGCGCCGGGCTTGGGAGGCGCGGGCGCCTCGTCCGAACAACCAGCGAGCGCCAAACACACCAGCACTCCGATGAACCGGTTCATGATCATGCAGCGGGAGCTTATGCCCGACGGCTTAAACGAGGAAAGCCCCGATGCCGAAGCAACGGGGCCCTCCAGATTCGCCAGGATTGGCGAAGCGAGCAAGTCCTAGGGCTTGCCAGCCATGTCGACGCAGGTCACGTTGCCAGCGCCGTCGGGCGTGCACTCGTACATCTTGCGGAGCGCGCCAAACAGGAACGCGTCATGCCGCTGGACGTAGATTTTGCCGTTGGGGTGAACGACCATGTTGCCGTGTGAGCAGCCGATGGCTGCAAGGGCACCGAGGGCGCAGGTGAGAGCGATTACTTTACGCATCGTGTTTATTCCTTAGCGGTTGAGAGTGATGACTAGGGCTTGCCAGCCATGTCAACGCAGGTCACGTTGCCGGCGCCGTCGGGCGTGCACTCGTACATCTTGCGGAGCGCGCCAAACAGGAACGCGTCATGCCGCTGGACGTAGATTTTGCCGTTGGGGTGGACGACCATTTCGCCGTGGGCGCAGCCGATGGAGGCAAGCGCACCGAGGGCGCAGGAGAGAGCAAGAACTTTTCGCATTTCGTCGTTCCTTGAGGTTGTTTGGTAAACGGCGGGGCGGACGCCCGCGCCGTTGGGCCGCCAGGTTTATGCCAAAGGGAGTCGAAGGCGGTCAAATGGTCTTTGTCACCCCAAGGGGCTTCCAGGCGCATTTGCTCCGGGTTCCGTGTAGGTCTAAGTGTGACATTCAGTATCACGGATAGGGCCGGAACGCGAAGAAAACGTTGGAGCGGCAGAGCTATCGAGCTGCGTTTCAGCTACGCCTATCGGTGGCCAATAACAGGATTTATGCTGCCGTACGTGCCGCAATCTGGCCTCGCTTCGTTGCGCACCTCCCCCAAGAAAGCAGTCGATGATCAACCTAAGCAGCGACCCGACAATTGCCGAGCAACAAGTCGAAGCGGTCATCTACTACCTCACGACGTGTGGATACATCGACACCGAGTTTGACCTACGGGAGAAGGCGTTCGTCCGGAGTTTCTTGCGCAAGCTGGTCACCGCGAGGGTCGATGCGCGAGGGGATCTCTCCGCCGATGTTCGTTTTGAGCAGATCGAGCGACAGCACGAGCACTACGTCGAGCGCTTCCAACAAATCGACTACGACGTCCGATCCCTGTTCGAGGAGGCCGTCGCCGAGGGCGAAGACGTCAACGGCTTCGTCATGGCCAAGCTCAAGCTGCATTGCTACGAGCTCCTGCAAGGGCTCGATTCGGGCGCACGCGCAGAGCTGCTCGAGGTCGTCGACGAGTTCATCAACGCGGACGGCGTCGTCCATCCAGAGGAGGTCAAGTTCCGCAACGAGCTGGCCGACCTGCTCGGCCAAGAAGCCGGCACCAAGGACGTCGCCAGCTCCGCGGCCAAGGTGGCGATCGCAAAACCCTCTCAGCTGTCGCGCAAAGCAGACAACCACCCGTTCTTCCAAGGGTTCGAGCACCACTACTCCGACGACCCCAACAAGATTCGGCAGCAGATCGAGGCCGATATCCGCCTGCTCGAGCAGACGGAGGCCAAGTGGGCCGAGATGCGAGCCAAGGGCGACGGCACGCTGGCCGGCAAGCAGTCTGTCGACGAGTTCGTGGGCGGGCCTGAGTTTCTCGATGGCCACGTCCACGGGGTGCCACGACCGGAGGGCGACTACGAGCTCATCGTGCTCGGCGACCTGCACGGCTGCTACAGCTGCCTCAAGGCGGCGGTGATGCAGTCGGACTTCATGAACAAGGTGAAGAAGGCCCGCACGGACCCCACCGCACCCGACGTGCGCCTCGTGCTGCTGGGCGACTACATCGACCGCGGGCGCTTTGCGTTCAACGGAGTGCTGCGCGCCATCCTCAAGCTGTTTCTCACCGTGCCCGAGAACGTCTTCATCCTGCGCGGCAATCACGAGTACTACATCGAGCACAACGGGCGCGTGTACGGCGGGGTCAAGCCGGCAGACACCATCAACAACCTGGCACCGCTACTGCCGGGCGAGGTGTTCGAGCGCTACCTCAAGTTCTTTGAGGAGATCCCCAACAGCCTGATGTACGACAACTTGTTCTTCGTCCACGGCGGACTCCCGCGCGAGACGATGCTGCGCGAGCGGTGGAAAGACCTCTCGGCGCTCAACGATCCCGACATCCGCTTTCAGATGCTGTGGAGCGATCCGAGTCGGGCCGACTCGATCCCCGACGACCTGCAGGCCTCCTCAGCGCGTTTTCCGTTTGGCCGACTCCAGTTTCGCCAGTTCATGTCGAACATCGGCTGCTCGGTGCTGTGCCGAGGCCACGAGAAGGTCAACGCCGGTTTCCGCGACATGTACCCCAAGGACGACATCCGCCTGCTGACGGTCTTCTCGGCGGGTGGTGTCGCCAACGACGACATCCCCGAGGACAGCAACTACCGCGACGTCCGACCGATGGCCCTGACGATCAAGAACATCGGCGGCGAGACCACGGTCACCCCGTGGGCCATCGACTACCGCAGCTACCAGAACCCCGACCTCAATGCCTTCTTCAAGGCAGACGCCCCCTTGGCGAGCTCGTAGCCCCTCATGCGAATCCTGGTAACCGGAGCCGGCGGACAAGTCGGACTTGATCTCATCTCGTACCTTCGCGACCAAGGGCACGAAGTCCACGGCAGTGATGTGGCGCCTCGACCCGGCGAGCAGAGGCTCGCCGCTGATGTGCCTTGGCACGCGCTCGACGTCACGCACGGTGAGGCCATCGAGGCCCTGCTCCGCGAGCACAACATCGAGCAGGTCTTCCATCTCGCCGCGATCCTCAGTGCAACAGGAGAGGCCAACCCAGGACTGACGTACGCGGTCAATCAAGGCGGGACGCACAACCTGCTCGAGGCATGCCGCAGTGCCGAGGTGCGGCGGGTCGTGTTCACGAGCACGATCGCGGTCTACGGCCCCGGCCTGGACGAGCCCGTTGGCGACGATGTCTCACTCAAGCCCCAGACGATGTACGGGGTCACGAAAGTCGCAGGCGAGCTGCTGGGTGATTACTACTCGCGACGCTACGATCTGGACTTCCGCGCCGTCCGTTTTCCGGGGCTCATCAGCGCCTCACTGCCCGGCGGCGGGACCAGCGACTACGCGCTGTTCATGTACGTCAACGGCATCCGGCACGGGTTGTACGAGTCCTTCTGCCGGCCCGACACTCGGATCCCGCTGATGTACATGCCAGACGGCGTGCGTGCCCTCGCCGAGCTCGGCGCGGCCGATCGCGCATCGCTGACGCGCACCGTCTACAACATCGCCGCGTTCAGCCCGACCGCACAAGAGATCGCCGACAGCGTTGCGAGCCACATCGAGGGCGTGGAGCTCACGTTTGCGCCCGATCCCATGCGGCAGGCGATTTTGGACTCCTGGCCCAATGCGCTCGACGACACCCTCGCACGCAGGGATTGGGGCTGGCAGCCGTCGTTCGACCTCGCTGCGATGACCGCGGATCTCGTGCCCAAGGTCCGCGCGTTGGTGGCGTCGAACCCCGACCGATTTGCCGCAAACCACTGATTGCGCGCCTGCGCGCTAGGATCGGTTGTTCTCGCGCCTCCCTGGAGGCAAACCGGCTGAGGCATCCGGCCCCCGCCGCGTTCGAGCGCCCTGCGCTACGATGCGTGGGGGGACTTGAGAGTGACGCTAATTAAAGCCGGATGGATGGTTGTGACCGCGGGCGTGCTGGGCATTGGGCTCGGCGCTTGTAAAGACGATGGCGGCGGAGACGGCGGTGGAACGACCGGATCGGCCGACGGCGGTACGGACGACGGCGACGGCGCCGATGATGACGGCGACGTTGACGCGGGCGATGCCGACGACGGCAACTGCATCGCGGGCGGCCTCGGATGTGCCTGTGCCGAGGGCGTTTGCTCGGGTGTCTTGTTCTGCGTGGAGGATGCTTGTGTCATGGGCCCGCGGGTGGTCTTCGAGGACGAAGTCCCCGACGTACTCGCCGGCCTTCGCGTCCCGCTCGAGGTCGACGCGGAGGGCGAAACGATCGCCTGGACGCAGAGCGCGGGCCCCGACGTCGAGTTTCTGACCGACACGGGTACCAACGTCGAGATCAATATCCCGACATCGGCGGGCGACGGTGAGACGATCACGCTCGAAGTCGAAGCGTCGCTCAACGGCGTCACGCTCTCCGACTCGATCGACATCACGATCCGCGAGGCGGTGTTCGAGAACGTGTTTCCGGACGTCACCGACATCGAGGAACTGGGAACAACCGACGGGCTCGCGTTCAACAGCAACGGGATGTGGGTCGTGTCGAACGAAGGATTTGTGTCCTTCATGGCGCCCGCCAACAACGACGGCGACAAACCGGTCCCCGCCTCGTTTGTGGAGCGCCACGACGTCGGAGGACTCCCCGCGGGAGCCGACTTCATCGACAACGACCGCCTGCTTATTGCCAACGGCATGCTGGGCGAGGTGCAAAGCCTCAACGTCAACAGCGGCGCGGTCGAGACTCACCTCGACCAGATCGACGGCGGTGACCCGATCGGCGGCGTCGACGTCCCGCTGGTGCTCAACGACGACGGCGACTTCGTGGTGAGCAACAACGTCGACGGACAGATCATTTTCCACGACACGGGTGATGCGGACGACGACGACCCCGTCCCGCCAAGCACGTTCGTCCTGGCCTCGGCCATCGGCGACAACCCCAACGCTATCGCCCTTGGTCCTGAGGGTCAGGGCCTACTCTACGTTGGCGTGCTCGATGCGGTGGTCCGAGTCCCTTACGAGAACGGAAAGCTGGGCGAGGTCTCCACATACCTTGATCTTGCCGGCATGTGCGGCGAGGTCGACGGCATCGTGTTCGACGAGGGCGGAAACATGTGGGTCGGCTGCCCGGCCACCAACTCGCTGTTCGTGGCCCAGTACGCCGCGGGCGGAGGCGAGAGCACGAGCGTGTCGCGGTCGTGGACCGACGTCGGGACAGGCATCTCACGCTTTGCGAACGTCGACTTCGGCCGTGACGGGTTCTCGGGCCGCGCGCTGTACTGGACCAACCTCGAAGACGGCACGGTCGGCGTGCTCGCGGTGGGCCTCGGGGCGAACAACTAGCGCGGTCGCTGGCCAAAGGCCCCGCTGGTATTGACGAATCTCAGCGGGGCGACGACCCTCGGACACGATGTTCGAGCAGGCTCGCGAAACGTACGCCCAGACCCTCCAGGAGATCCGAGACGCCGGCCTGTACAAGGACGAGCGGATCATCGTCTCTCCGCAGGGAGCGTCGATTAAGGTCGGTGACACCGAGGTCCTGAACTTCTGCGCGAACAACTACCTGGGCCTCTCGAGCCACCCGATGGTCATCGAAGCGGCCCACAAAGCGCTGGACGAGCGCGGCTATGGGCTCAGCAGTGTCCGGTTTATCTGCGGCACGCAAGACCGGCACAAAGAGCTCGAAGCCAAGGTCTCTGAGTTCGTCGGCACCGAGGACACGATCCTGTACAGCTCGTGCTTCGACGCCAACGGCGGGCTGTTCGAGACGCTCCTCGGCCCAGACGACGCGATCATTTCTGCGTCGCTCAACCACGCCTCGATCATCGATGGCGTGCGCCTGTGCAAAGCGCAGCGGCACCGATACCCGCACGACGATTTCGACAAGCTCGAGACGATCCTCAAGGACACGCAAAGCAATCGGCTGCGGATGATCGCGACCGATGGGGTGTTCTCGATGGACGGCGACATCGCCCAGCTCGACAAGGTCTGCGATCTCGCCGACAAGTACGGCGCCATGGTGATGGTCGACGACAGCCACGCCACGGGGTTCACGGGCAAGACGGGCCGCGGCTCCCACGAACACAACGACGTGATGGATCGCGTGGACGTCATCACCTCGACGCTCGGCAAGGCACTGGGTGGCGCCTCGGGTGGATTCACCACAGGCCGCAAAGAGATTGTCGGCATGCTGCGCAACCGATCGCGGCCTTACTTGTTCTCCAACACGCTGGCGCCGCCCATCGTCGCGGGCAGCCTGGCCGTGCTCAACATGCTCTCGGATACAACCGATCTCCGCGACACGTTGGAGAGCAACACCAAGCGTTTTCGTGAGGGCATGTCAGCACAGGGGTTTGCGATTCGGCCTGGCGTGCACCCGATCGTCCCGATCATGCTCGGCGAGGCGAAGCTGGCGGTCGACTTCGCGGCCAAGCTGCTGGATGAGGGCATCTACGTGATCGGGTTCTCCTACCCGGTCGTGCCGAAGGGCCAGGCGCGGATTCGAGTTCAGCTGTCTGCGGCGCACAGCCACGCCGACATCGACCGGGCCATCGCTGCGTTCACGAAGGTTGGCCGCGAGCTCGGCGTGCTCAACGGCTGACCCGACCAAATACGATTTCGGTCGCGATGACCCCGCGGCTGCGTCGGCCAAACCAGCCGTAGGCCGTGCCGCGGCCCGCACCATCGGTCATGAAAAGGATCGTGCCCTCGCCCCAGCCTCCTGCGCCGCCGGGCGGCCGCGTGTCGCGGTCGTGACGTAGGGACGTCGCATCGAGGATTCGCAGCGTGTAGGCGCCGGGCCACTCCGGCACGGGGCGCGGCGCTGCAACTGCAAAACCCACGTGACCCGTGCTGCGGCTGTTGAAGTTCGGCGGGCGCTGCCACGCGAACACATCGCCGGGTCGGACGTCTTCGATGTGCTTGATTCGCTTCCAGCCGTCGCTTGCCCGTCGCGTGGGCTGTCGCCGGATGTGCCGATAAAAGTCGCGCGCCACGGGTCGTCCCTTGTCCAGCGCCTTGCGGGCCACGGGAGCCGCACGCCGCAGCATCCAGGCGGTCATGCCCGAGCAGTCCCACTTGTAGATCCCCTCGTCTCGCCGCACGACTGTCCGGTGTTGGTAGACGGTTTCGGTCAGTGACTCGGAGATCTCCGCGCGTAGCTTCATGATCTTCGCCGCCGCCTTGCTCGCGGGAACAGCTTCGATCTGGGGGACGGCTGGCCGCGTGGCTCGAGGGGCGGAAGCCTCCGGAGCAGGGGGAGCGATCACCTCGGGCGCGACGATCTGCACAGCGGCGGGCGCAGCGTCAGGCTCGGGCGGCGCCCCTGTGGCCCAGGTCGCCACGCCGAGCACAATCGCTGCACAGCCGATGCCTGCCTTCCATGTATTGCGCCGCACCAACCCGTCCACCCCGCAACAAGACAGACGCTCCGCGCCGCGATTGGTTCCGTGGCCCGAGGCACTCCCACGACGGCCGCTGAGGCGACAAGACGCGTGCCACCCCGCCAAGCCTTTGAAACTACTCGCTGGTCCAGTGAACACGGTGCGAGCCGCTGGGTTTCAGACGCCGTTGACCCGGCCTGTGAGACTTTCCGTGGGATGAACCCGTGTTTTTGGGTGCATCGTCGGCCGTGTTGGGGGAGACTATGGGCAGACGGGTCGGAGCTGACCCAGTCGAACGCGAAGCCCTTAGGGACACTCATCCCCCCCTTTTGAGTGTCCCTTCCCCATCCCCCCTTGGGCGCGCGCAAGACAGGTTTCTAGCTCCGGCCTCGTCCCTAATTGTGCGCGGTGCTCCGCCGGGCGGATCTCGAACACAGGGATTGAACGCGCGCCGCGATGCTTAGCCCCGCTCGTCTACGAACACGTAGGCGACAGCGATGAAAAGGGCGCAGCACATCAAGGCGAGGGTAATGGTGACTGGGGTCATCGTGAGCATGGTCTGACGTCTCAGTAACGGCGAAAGTCACATGTAGGTAGAGCGAGTTGCATGCCACACATGCGCGACCGAGTTCCCCTGCGATTTCAAGGCCCGTGCAAAAGCGACCGTCGCACAACACCACACCGGCCAGTGCACAACGCCGCACTTCGTGGTGCCAACGACGAGCAGGACCTAGCGGTAGATTCGAGCGCGCTGCTGGAGCGCAGTCTCGACCTTGTGGAGCTCGTCCATGATGGCCTTGAGGCGAACATCCATGGGCGGTGCGCCTCGCATCCGCAGGTTTCGGCGCTCAAACGCCCAGCCCTCGAGCTCGAGTGTGCTGCGCACCACCGCCGGGTTGCCGCCGCCATCCGAGATCCGTTGGCGATCGGACTCGTCGAGCTGGTCCACGGTGGCGAGCCAGTCCGCGAGGTTGCGGGTCACCCCCAACAGCATCTGGTCGAACCCATCCCGATCGTCGTTGGTGGCCTCGAGGTCACCCTTGATGAACTGGCCGATGGTGCGAACCGACGACTCGAGGCTGATCCGAATCAGGCGCGTGTCGGAGACGAAACGGCCGAGCGCCGCAGAGAGATGGTCGAGCTCGAGCGGCGCTTCGTTCTTCCCCGCCTCGAGGTAGCGACGGTTGTCGGCACCCGAGCGCGCGATCCGGAACAGCCCGACCGCAGCGGCGCACGCGATGGCGACGAACACCCAGCCCACGGCCGCCAGGGTACTCCCACAGGGCCCACGGGTGAACCGTAGTTCGGCTCGTCGCGACTAGGGAACGGCGGTTATCGGGAGCGGAGCGCCGCCCTCTCGAAGCTTGGCGTGCATCACGATGGCGCCGTCGACGGTGCCCAGACCCAGCACGACCTCTGTGTGCTTGCCCGAGGTGCTGGCCGGGATGGAGTTGACCGAGTATTTGCCCAGAAGCTTGGCCCCCTCGGTGGTCGCGTGCGCGTTCCGATAGAGGGTGAATTCGAGCGAAGTCTCGGTCTTGCCCGACGGCCACATCGGGGCCGGGCTCCAGCAGGGCGCCTCGCAGCCGATCCCCATGACGGGGGCCAGTCTGCCCCCAGGGAGCCCAAACCCAACATGGGCAACGAGCTTGCCTCGCTTGACCGCAGGGCTCTTGGCCTCGACGGTCACGAGCTTCACGGAGGCTCCGGGCACAGGATCGAGCCTCGGTGACGCGGCGGCGGCCAGTGGCGCAACGTCCGGGTCATCGGTGAGCTCGGCTTCGGCCGGCGGAGGTGCATCCGCGCCATCGTCGCCTTCACGGCGCGGCGGGGCGGTCGGGGCAGCGGGCTTGGCTTCGGCCGCGGCACCGCTGTCGCCCCCATCGTCGCCGCCCGATTTCGCTGCGGCTGGCGCCTCGCTCTTGGTGGGCGGTGTCGGCTGTGGCTTTTCCTGGCTGTCACAGGCGGCAAGCCCGATGACAGCCCAGATGGCAAGCGCGCTGGCGATGTCGGCCCTCATTGGCCCGCAACGATACAACACAACCAAAGACAAAGGCCGGGGTCTCCCCAGCCCATGCCTCAGATCGCTACTGCTTTAGCCGAGCAGGTCGAACGGTTCTTCTTCCAGCGGGAACTGGGCGGCGAACTCGCTGTCGCCCAGACCGACGAACTTACGAACCGAAGCCGTGATGTTGCCGGGCTGCAGGTGCGGCGACCCCTCGTCCGAAGACAGGCTTGCACCGTTGAACCCAATCGCGGAGTGACGCTCGTCGCTGGAGCCCAACACCGTGTTGCCACGAATGTTGCTACCCATGAACAGCTGCGACGTGATGGGCCAGTGATCCTTGCCGTTGCCGTCGTTGTACCCGGGAGTACGCCCGAAGTCGGAGCCGACGTTGATAAGGATCTTGTCCGCGATACCCAGCTCTTCGGCCCGCTCCATGATGACGTCCAGTCCCTCGGTCAAGCGCTGCAGGCTTGGGAAGTGGTTGTCGTCGTGGTTGCCGTGGGTGTCGAATCCGCCGACACCCAGACTGGCCGATACGCCGATGCCAGCCTTGTACGCCGCGAGGGCGATTTCTCCCTGTGCACCGAGCGAGTTATCGCTGCGAGTCTCCGGGAGGTACTGCTGCAGCAGCTTCAGCTCGTTGGAGCCTGCGCGAGCGGCAAACAGCGTCGACATGGCGCCCTGAATCTTGGGCAGGCCCTGTGATGCAAGCAGCGCAGCTTCGCGCTCCTCATGCGTGGACCGGATGAGATCCGACGCGGTCTCCGGGTGGAACAGATCGTCTTCGCTGTCCACGTTCATCCGGTTCGGGTACGCCAGGCGCGTCAGCGCGTTGACGTTGTCGCCCGTCCGGGTACGAGCGACCAGTCCGCTCGTTTCCGAGTAGCCACCTGAGCTCAGGTACGCGAGCGGCTGCTGGGGCCCGTAGGCGCCTGCGAGCATCGCAGCCATCGACGGATGACCCTCGGTGAGACGACCACTCCACGTGTGGCGGTTACCCGCGTCGTGTCCGTTGGTCAGCATGTCGATGCCGTTGATGACCAACGTGCGATCGAAGTACTTCTGGAAGAACGCTGCGTTGCCCGCAACCGGTGCGTAGCGGATGTTTCCTGCCTCCTCGATCGTCTCGGTGAGGTAGTTGTTCATCCGATTCGTCTCGTCCTCAAAGGCAGCGCCCTTCGGATCGCAGAAACTGGTCGGGTCCCATCCGCCGCCTGCATTGACGGAGATGTAGTAGAGCCCATCGTACGGGGCGTAGCTGCGGCCGGTGCCGCCAAGGAGCGAGTTGTTCTCACCGAAGGCGGTGGGGCCCACGACTCCGATGCCTGCGACGCTAGCGAGTTTGATGAATGATCGACGGTCCATGTTTCGTTCTCCCTTCTTACTCGTGCAGGAATCGGTAGTCCTGAAGTAGGTACGTCATGACACCCATCCAGGCGCGCACCGTGTAGTTTTCGTCGTTGACGATTTGCTGGGCCTCGGGGATTGGCTCTCCGGTCCAGTAGTTCGTCGTGGCCTGACAGGGTCCCGCCAGGTTGGTTGGGTATGGGTTGAACTCGCCTTCTTCGAGCTCAGCGGCCATGCCCGACACGCCGTCTTTCCACAGGTCGAGGAAGAGGCGGTAGGTGCGGTCGATCTCAGGGTCGTTGACGCTGAGGAACTCACCCAACAGCTGCTGGTGCAGGTACTGGATGTTGGAGCGAATCGCCTGGGCCGAAGCCGGGATTTCGTAGTTGTTGGAGTCCTCGGGCTGGAAGGAGGGCTCAACGTACGGGAACAACTTGCGCTCGGACGGGTCAAGCGCGAAGTCCTGCGCCGTCGTGAAGCAGGCCATCTCGTTCGCCATGCGGGCGGCCGTGTTGGCCATGATGCCGTTGGGCTCGGTGACCCGCGTGACCACCGTGTCGGAGTCGATACCGCCGTAGAAGATGCGGTACTGCGCGCCCGACAGGAGGTACGGCGTGGGATCGTCGCCGCCGGTCTGCCAAGGCTGACCCGTGATGGCTTCGATCTTGCGGTGGAGCTGCTCGGGCGTCAGGAGACGACCCGTGCCGACATCCTTGAGCTCGAGCAAACGCGTCGCGTCGAGGTCGTAGGCGTTGGCGGCCCGGTAGTACGGCGACTTGATGAGCTCCTTGATGATGACCTTCAGGTTGTAGTCCGACTCGATGAACTCGTCGGCGATCTCCTGGAAGATCTTCGTCTGCACGTCGTGGGCTCGAAGCCCCTCGAGGTAGCCCTCGGCGTTGACGTCGGAGGGTTCGCGGAGCGGGGTCTGACCCGACAAGCCGCTGAACAGGATGTGAATCGGCGCGATTGCGAAGCGGTTGTCCGCGACGATCTGCGTGGCAACCCAAGGCACCGCGGCGGTGGTGTCGCCCGGAGGCAGCGTCTCGTCGCCGAAGCCCGGCTGACGCATGTCGGAGTACCAACCCGTGGTGGGCGGTCCGTACCAGCCCATGTCGTTCCAGTTCTGCAGCGCCCCAGCGAGTGGGTCGATGATCTGGTGACAGACCGTGCAGTTGGGGTCGTTCATCGTGGGGTTGAACCCCTCGATCTTGGTGGCGTCGACGGGACGCTCACCGAGCCGCTGCACATCGGTGGCCAGGAAGATCTCGTAGATCATCCGGGAGCGATGCCGGTTGCGGTTGGTGACCGTCGTCGGGAAACGGCTCATGAAGATGGAGTTGGTCAGGACGCCCGCGTGCGGAACTCCTGGCAGCTTCACCGGCACGAACTCGTCGTACTCCCCCGTCTCAAACGCCGGGCTGACGCCGTACGACTTGGCCGAGAACGGGTTGACCATCGTGTAGTCGGCCGTGAGGACCTCCGTGTACGGAAGGTCGTTGCGAACGACGTGGGCGATGAGCTCGAGCGACGCCCGTGCAATGCCCTTGTTGGAGAACTCGGCGGCCTCGGCCCGGAGCGCGGCGTCCTCTTCGCTGATCGCGTCGCCGTCGGCACCGTCGCCGAACTCCTCCTCGAACCAGAACATGTTCGGGTAGATGGGAGTGGGGTTGTCCCCCTCCTCGTTCTCCATGCCCGCGAGCAGGTCCAGACCCTCCGTACCGGGGTAGTAGCGGTCGGTCAGGAACCGGTCGTTGTAGATTTCGATGAGACGGTCGAAGAACACTTCTTCGGTCATCATCCCGTCGAGCACCACGTCGAGGGCGTCAAAGCCGCCTTCGCGGACCTGGTTTTCCTCGGCGAGCGTCGGAAGCCGGCCCACGAGCGCCAGGCTCGCCTTGCGGAGCGTGGCGACCTCGTCGAGCAGCTCGACATTGTCGAAGAACTCCTCAACGGCGTCGGTGTCGTCGCAGCTGACAGGATTGTCGATGCGATCGATCATTGCGACGAACGCGTCGTACTCCTCGCTGTCCCGATCGAACTGAACCGCGCCTTCGTGGGCGATCTCGTTGGTCGGCTTGAGCAGGATCCACGGATTACCCTCGAACTTCAGCTTCGAAAGCTGCTCGAACACTTTCATGTTCTGTTCGATGTAGTCCGGGCCCCATGCGGAGTCCTGGAAGATGAAGGACGAGTTCTTGGCCTGCCCCTGCGTCGTGTGGCAAGCCATGCACTTCGCTTGAGCGATCGGCATGATCGTCTCTTTGAAGAACTGCTCGTTGGAAACGCACTGCTCCTCTGCATCAGAATCGCCGCCGCAAGCATTGGTCGCCATCGAAGCGATCAGCCCAAGGCACGCGAAGCTGGTGTATCCGAGCGTTTTTCGCTTGTTTACCGCCATCCTCATTCCCCCGTCCTTTTGAAAATCTGTGGTGCGACCAGTCCGTGTGAAGGGGAGGCTGTGGATGCCCCACCCGAGTCGCTGGGCCAACTTAGTCGGAACGCGTCGCCGGTTTCAATGTGTGTGCGTGTAGCCAAACTGCTCAAAACACGAAGCTAGACACCCAATAGGGTCGTTTTCGCTTCGCGGACCACGGCCACTGGGGGCGCAGATACCCGCGGCATACAGGCCCCAACTTTGGGGCCCGCCGTCCTCGCGCCAGAAAAACTGGCGGCGGACGTGACGCCAGAGCCGATCGGTATGCCGCGACTACACGTACTGGTGTCTCCCACCACGCCCATCACGCCGATCGAGGACGCTCGACCCCAAGAGGGTTTTGCCGACGACGGGTCCCCGAAATGAGCGGGAACTTTTTTTCGTTTTTCTTTTGCCGCCGCCAGCCGGGTCTCAACCGCCGGTACTAGACCCCATGCCACCGGTCGAGCCCCCACCGCTGGTACTCCCGCCGCCACTGCTTTCGCCCGCGCCGCTAGAGCCCATTCCGGAATCGGAGCTGTCCATGCCACCGGTGTCGTCGGACCCCATCCCGGTATCGCCCGTATCGGGGTCGGGATTTGGGGTGCACTGACCGTCGTCACAAGATCCGTCGCAGTCGCCACAGCTCGCGGGGCAATTGGGGGACTGCCCACAAACCCGCCCGGCACAATCGGGCACGCACTCGCAGTCCAACCCATTGGCCGCGAACCCGTCGTTGCAGTCGCAGACCGCCGCGCCGCTCGTGTCCACACAGACGCCCGCACCAGAGCACGTCTCGTTGAAGCACGGCGATGTGTCGAAGGAGAAGAAGCCCAGCTGGTGGGCTATCGCGCTGCCTCCGGCAACGACGCCCACAACCACGGGCGTCTCCAGCTTGCCCGCTAAGAACGGCTCAACGTCGAACTCGACCACTTGCGAGGAAGCACGGATCGTCGCGGACACGAAGCCCTCGGTACATCCACCCGCAACCGACCCACCGAGCAACGACGCACCGATGATGGAGAAGCCGCAATCACCCGTTCCGGACCCGTTCAGGGCGGTTTCGTAGACATTGTCGACGTCGTAGATGGTCATCGAGATCTCCATCTCGGGTGTGTCGTTCACCTCAAATCGGAAGTGCGCGAGATCTCGGACCGCGGCTCCAGCACTCTGCGGCGTTGCCCCCAGCGTAGGCATCGTCGAGGCGACGCGCACCGTGCCTGCGCTCGCTGCCGAGACGACACTGAGCTCGTTGATGTAGCCGGTGTCGCCCTGCGCAGCGACGGTAAGCCCGTCCTGTTGGAACAAGACCGAAGCGGCTCCATCGAAGGTGAGCTGCGCGGGCACGGCAAGGCTGAGATCGGTGGGCAGCAGCGTGCGCGCGGTGCCTTCCATCGCGTAGTCGGCAGCGGACAGATCGACGCGAGACGACCGGATCTCGATGTCGGTCTCCGTCGTCAGTGCGTTCGGCGGAAAGGTGAGGGTCATCCCTCCCCCGGAGATCTCGCCACCCGCGGGACCTATCGTCTGACGAACCAACAACTCGTTTGCGTCCTCCTCGCCTCGCTTGCATGCCGGGGCGGTGACGGCCACGGCAACAGCGGCAGCGGCAAGAGCCATCTTCGAACGCATGCGCAGGTTCATTCGGACAATCTACACGACTTGGCACTCGCCGGAAGGCGCACACTGTGCGGGGAAGCATCGGCGCGGCAACGCCATCGAGTTGAGGGCAGCACGGCTGGGGCTGTGTCCAAGGGCCCGCACCGTGCCGCCGAGCGTTTTTTGTGGGTGGTATCGTACGCCCAAGCATGGACGAAGATGCGTACGTCGACGTACCCCGGACGCGGCTGTCTGGGACAAAATCGGAGTCCAGCACCGACACTCTCGTTCAGGAGCAACCGCTCGAGATCCGGGTTGGGGGCGTGCCACTGGCCGTCGTCATGCGGACACCCGGCAACGATCTGGAGCTCGCACGTGGCTTCTTGCTTACCGAGCGCGTCGTGACCCGGCCGGCCGACATCGCATCGATACGGCACTGCACGACCGTCACGGAGCCCGAGGCCGAAGACAACGTGATCCTGGTGACACTCGGGGACGACGTCGCGTTCGACATTGCCCAACACCGACGCAACTTCTTCGCCAGCAGCAGCTGTGGCATTTGCGGCAAGGCGACCATCGACGCGGCCCTTGGCCATGCCGAACCGCTCGCCACCGACAGCACCCGGCTATCGGCTGAGGTCCTGTACCAGCTCCCCGACCGCCTTCGCGCGGCGCAGACCGTCTTCGACCGCACGGGGGGCCTGCACGCCGCAGGACTCTTCGATCAACACGGCGCCGCGCTGGTCGTGCGCGAGGACATCGGGCGCCACAACGCCGTCGACAAGACGATAGGATGGGCCGCCACGCAGGGCCGATTCCCAGCGGTCGGCACCGTGTTGGTCGTGTCCGGCCGCGTATCGTACGAGATCATCCAAAAGGCGCTGTCAGCCCGGATTCCGATCGTGGCCGCGGTATCGGCCCCGTCCTCGCTTGGGATCGAACTCGCGCGGCGAGCCGGCATGACAGTGGTGGCGTTCTTGCGCGGCACCACTGCCAGCGTCTACGCAGGCGAAGCACGAATCGGCCCGAGCTGACCGAGCCGTCGCCCGGGGCAACCGGCAACCGGGCGGGCTACGCCTCAGCGGGGGCCGGCTTGCCGGGGTGCTCGTGCGCGTCGCTGTCCTCCGTACCTTCGCGGGGCACGAGGCACTTGAAGTCCTTCTCGATGAGGATCCCAAGCTCGCGCCCACCACCGATGGGCTGCGTTCCTTCAAGCGAGATCTCATCGCCGTCGGCCCACGCATGCGCCATGGCCTCTGGGATCTTCACGACGATCGACAAACCGTCGAGAGCGGCCGCAAGCGTCTCGAGCTGAACATCGCAACGCACCACATATGTGATCGCTTGCCACGTGTCGCCGCCAAAATGGATCGTCTCTTGGACTCGCCCGTGCTCGCGCAGCCGAGCAACCTCGGATTGGAGCAGTCGAAGACGTACGGTGTCACCTAGGATGCGTAGTTTCATTCGGGTTGCTGCCCGCAAGCGTATCAAAGCGACGTCGCCAACATCCACGCTTGATCTCCCACTGCCCCGGACGGCATGGTGAACGGACGTGGCGCCGACTTGCGCAGCCGTAATTCTGACGGGCGGACGGTCTCAGCGGATGGGCACCCCCAAGGCCTGGCTCGAGATCGACGGATGCCCGGCGTTGCGGCACGTGACGGATATCGCGCTCACTGCCTGTCCATCGGTTCTCGTGGTCGCAACCCCAGGCCAACGGCTTCCTGAGCTTGATCCAAGGGTCAGGCGGGTCGATGACCCGGAGTCGCGCCGCCTCCAGGGCCCCCTGTCGGCGATGGCGGTTGGGCTCGAACTGCTGGCGTCTCAGGACGCCGAGCTTGCGTATGTCGGCGCGTGCGACAGCGTTTTCCTGTCCGCCGAGCACATTGAGCACATGTTCGGGGCGCTCGAGAGTCCGTCCTGCTCGGCCGCCATCCCAGAATCTCGATCGCGGGGCGCAACATTCCTGCACCCCATGTGCGGCGCCGTTCGAGTCCGCGAAGCGTACCCCGCTGTGGTCGGGTTACTCCGATCGGGGGACCGCGCCGCGAGAGCCCTGTACCAGCGGCTCGAGGCGCGAACCATCGCAGTCTCGGAGCTACCCGACCCCCGCATCGTGCGCAGCTGCAATACGCCCGAGACCTGGGAAGCCGCGGTCGCCGAGCGTGCGGTGGGCCGTTCGGCCCACGTCGATGGCTGATACGCTGCCTTTGACCCACGCGGTCGACGGAACAATCCAGGGGACCGCTGGGTTCTCCCTCCTGCCACGCGGAGCGCGCGATCCACCATGACGATGAAAGCGATGGGAAAGGGTTTCTCCAGCGGCGCATCGGCAGCGTTCGCGGGCCTCAAGCATGCGCTCAGCGACAAGGGCGTACGCGATGCCTACGTGAAGCTCGTCGCCGCGCTGATGGTCATGAGCAGTTGGTTGGTCGTGGCCGGGGTGTGGAGCGTGTTTGCGCTGATCCCCATCGATCCACAGGCATCGTGGTGGCTGGTCGTCTTGTACTGGGCGATCCGCGTGGCGGGCATCCTCGCCGTCCTGTTCGTCACACCGCTGGTCGCCCTCACGATCGTGAACTTGGCCTTCCCGCTCCTGGCAGAGCGTCTGTTTTACTCGGCGCTCGCGGTGATCCATCCGGCGCGAGCGGCCGAGTTGATGGCGCAGCCGGGCATTCCCACCGCCAAGGCACTGGTGGATGCGCTGGCCCGTATGGCGTTGTTCCTCGGCCTGTCGACGCTCGCGTTCATCGGCTCGTTGATCCCTGTCGTGGGCTCGATCGGAGGCCCCGTCGCGCAGACCTACCTGACTTCGCGCACCGTGACGTGGGAGCTCTTGGATCCCTATTTCGACAAGCTCGGCTGGCGGCTCCCCGAACAACGCCAGTTCGTGGCTGCGCATCGCAGCGCGATGGTTGGGTTTGGCGTGCCAGTGGCGTTGCTCATGATGCTCCCGCTCGTTGGCCCGCTTGTCTTCGGCCTGGCCCAAGCCGCCGCCGCACGACTGGTCACCGACGTGATCGAAGCGCCCGTGGAGCCCACGCCAGTCGCGTGAAACTTGCTGGGTCGGAGCCAAACAACGCTATCGTGGCCGTATGGCTCGCCGTGGATTCCGACGACAGCTCTGCATCGCTCTGCTCCTGTGCGCCCCCGCCTGTGGTGACGACGGCGACGCGGAGCAAAGCAGTGGGACCACCGCCGTGGGTCCCGCCACGGACGACGCCACGTCGGCAGCGTCATCGACGAGCGGAGCCGCCGACGAGGGGAGCAGCAGCGACGACGGCGGGAGCTCTGGGCTGGCCTCATCATCGGGTGAGGCGTCTTCGAGCGGCGGTGACGTGGCCGATCCGAGCTACCCACCGATCGACGGCGGGATGTGCGAGGGCGGCACGGCACCCGTGATGCTCCCCGACGCTTCCCTCTGCGCGCCCTTTTGCACGGGGCGTGCAGATACGTGTCGCGACGCAGCCAGCGGCGACGCACCCGCCCAATGCACGCCGTTCTTGGACATGCAGGGCAGCGGCGATCCGTGCGACGCAAAGACACCCTGCACGGCCCCCGAGGAGTGCGGCACCGAGGGCACGTGCGGGGAGGTCGCCTTTTGGGCGTGTCAGTTGGTCTGCGGGGGCGGTGAAGCGTGCCCCGACGGCATGCATTGCTCCAGCATCGGCACCTGCGGCTATTAGAGACACCACCTGCAACGGTTTTGGCGCTCGTGCGTCTTGTTGAAAGGATGGAGCGACCTCTCGGCATTTCCCTGGCTCTAGCATCGGGCGGGCTTGCGGCCGGCGCCACCCTCGCGGGTTCGTACTCAGGGTTGCCGCTGGACACGGTTCATTGGGCTATCGGCGGCGCGGTAAGCCTCTCCGCCGTAGCGATGGCGATCGCCATTGGGCGCGGCGCCGTAGGAACGCGCGTCGCATTGGTGGCGGTGGCGCTCATGGCTGTGCCCACGCTGTGGGCGGCTGACTTCTTCGGCCTCGTGAAGCTGGGCCCGCTGAGCAACGAGGGCAACGCGGTGACCCTGATGTTCTCACTGGGCATCACAACAGCGGCGTTCGGCTTGTTCCGCCGACGGGTCTGGGCCCGATGGATCGCGTGGGCGGGCGGGGGCATCGGCGTGCTTAGCCAAAGCCTGAACGGCGTCGGTACCCTAGGCGATCCGACGCTCGTCACGTGGGCCCACGGGCTGGCCCTTTCGTGTTGCGGCCTGCTCTTCGCGGGCCTAATCGGCAAAGATGTGCGCGAAGCGTTTGAGCACGGAAACCAGACGCATGCGGTCTGGCGGGACAACGACACGCTCATCCGTCGACTGCGCTGGACGATCCTCGCGAACCTGGCGGCGGTTCCGATGTTAATGATCTACGCCTGGACGCAGCCGGTCGTCCCTGAAACCAAGCTCACCGCGATTGTGCTCGCTGTGTGCCTCGCAGCGGGTGTGGTGCTCACCGTGTGCCGCAAGGTCGCGGGCGCGCTGCTCATCACCGTCGGCGGCGCGTGCCTGCTCGGCCAAGCGGCCGTAACCTGCGCGCTGGCCTGGACGACCGGGGACTACGCCACGAATATCGCCGCGTACTATGCGTGTTTTTGGGTCCCGGCCGGCTTGATGTCGGCGGCCGCAGGGGTTGGGTTGATCTCGCGGATTCGGGCTCGGTAGTCGCTTAGCGGCACGTGCTCGACCACGTCGAAAGCACTTTGGCCGCGACGGGAGCCGCCAGCGAGCCTCCTGTGCCATCGCCTTGCAGGTACGCCAGGGCCAGTACGCGCGGCGCGGCTGCGGGGGCGTAGCCGGCAAACCATGCATGGTTGTCCTCCCCTGCCCCAGCGGTCCCGGTCTTGCCCGCGATCGCAATGTTCTTGGTGGCTGCGTCGCGCGCCGTACCGTGGCCGGCAGAGACAGCGTCGACCATGCCCGCATGCACAAACTCGTGCGCCTCGCTCGGGCTCGTCACCAGACCAGCGAACGCCGACGCGAGTTCGCGGGGCGTGACGAGGCCGGACCCGTGTCCGACCGCGATGGCCATCCGCTCGGCCTCCGGCGCCTCGCGCAGCGTCTTGCTGAGCCGCGTGAGACCAAACGTCTCAAACGTTGTAGCGACGCGGTCTGTCCCGAGACGATGCACGGCCTCATAGAAATACGCATTGCAGCTCGTCGCGACCGCCGCGGCCAGATCGAGCTGCGCATGGTCGTGAAAACAGGTCAGCGTGCGCCCATCGTTTGTCCACGCCCCGTTGCAGGGCAGCGACTCTGACGGCGTGACCACCCCCCCCTCGAGCGCCGCGTGGGCGAGGAACGCCTTGACCGTGGATGCGGGTGGCGTCGGCGTGTCGAGACGGTCCGCATTGCTGACCGCGACGAGCTCATCGCCGGTCTGTAGATCGATCACGACGACGGCCCCGGGCGTGTCCCCCAGAGCACCCAAGGCCACCTCGCCCAGTTCGGTGGCGTCACAGGCGGCCGCCGAGGTCCCGCCTGCGGTGTCGGCGACCGCAGGGGTGGGTCCGGGCGCGGATGCAGGTGCGGCGGCAGGCGGGCCCGCGCACGCCAACATGAGGGTCGAACACATCAGGGGCAGTTTTGGCACGGGCACCCGACGTCTCATGGAGTGAGTGTATTCCCACCTCGGGCCGGCCACGTCCTGATACGCTCCGCGTCGCCATGCGCAGCCCCATCGCAGCCCTGACGTGTCTCGCCGCCTGCCTTGTCGCGTGGCCGGCCGATGCAGCCGAGCTTGAGCGTCTTGAGCCGAGCCGCGAGGAGCACCTGTTGGGCTTGTCCGGCGTCCACGTGTTTACGGGGTGGGTCCCCGCCAACAGCCCCATTCAAGTCAGCTTCGAGCTGAGCGTCAGCGACACCGTGGAGGCCGAGATGCTGGGCGACGCCGTCTACGAGTGGGAGGACCAGACGCTTGCGTTCGTCGGCGACCCCGATGGCGGGCTGTTCGCTATCGACGTCGGTGTCCTGCTCGACGCCCGCGTCCGCTTCGACCTCGTTGGCATCCAGTTCGAGTCGGCACTGATCGGACCGTACGACCTGGTCGCAGACGGCGGCGTGCTCTTTGACCCGTACTTGCTACCCGGCAACGCCGACCGGCCCGCCCTCATCGACGTGCAAACCGAGCCGACCGAGGTCTACACCTACCCGTTGGTCGACGCCGTGATCGCCAGCGGCGCGCTCACGGTCGATGCTGCTTTTGACGTCCAAGTCCAGCTGGAATGCGAGTCGATCGAAGCAGACGCGGAGAGCCAAGACTCGGTCTCCGTCATCGAATCGCTCGAGGCCGTGCCGCTGGCCGCGCCATCCGCGGGTGCACTCGCCGTGGATGCAACCCTGCGCTGCACCACGCGCTCGACGGTGACCGTCCTGCTGTACCCGTCGGTCGTCGTGACCATTGGCTTCGAGGAGTTCTCTCTGAGTCCGTTCGAGCTGCCCGTCCCCGTGCTGGTGGACTCCGAGGCACCGTTTGATTTTGATCCCGTGGCCTTGCTGTTTGAGGACCAGCCCGAGCCCGAGCCTGGGCCCGCCGACGATAGCGGCGGCGGCGAAGCGGGCGGATCCGACGGCGACGCGGGCGACGACGACACAACGGCCGACAGCGGCGAGACTGGCGACCTCGAGACCGGGACCGGCGGCGATTCAGGCCAGGCCGATGGAGGCGACGGCTGCGGCTGTCGGTCCGATGCGGGCTCGGCTGGATGGGGCGCGGCTTGGCTGATGGTGCTGCTCGTTGGCCGTCGGCGCCGACGCTGAGGCGACAGTCAGCACATCACTCGTGGGTGGCGATCCACTCCACAATTTCTTTGTGCAGCTCCGGCGAACCGGCGGCAACGGGCGCGGTTCCGTCCGGCCCATCGTGCACGGCCAGCGCGAGCGCGTCGCGGGCATAGGCAAGTGCAGATGCCTCGTTTCCCCCAGACTCTGTCGTCGCGCGAGCCAAAACAAACAGCATCTCCACCCGCTCGACCGCGGTGACCGCTTCGTGATCCGACAAGGACTTCGCCCGCAGCGCACGCTTCAACGCCAGCGCGGGCTCCCCCAAGTCGAGGCTTGCTTGTGCCGTCCCCACAAGCACTCCGACAAGATCAGGGTGCTCGTCGCCAAGCGTTTCTTCAAACGCCGCGATCGCGCGGTCGAACTCGGTGCGAGCCTCCGCGGGGCGCTCCAGTCCAAGCAAGTCCAGCCCCAACGCCGCGCGCGTGCCTGCAGTTCTTTGGTGGTCCGCGCCGAGCGTCTTGATCCGTGAATCGAGCACGCGCCGATGGATCTCGAGAGCCGCCGCGTAGTCACCCAGCCGGCTGTGCACGGTGCCAGCATTGGCGAGCGCAATCATCGTGGTGGGGTGCTCCGCGCCGTAGCCCGCCTCGGCGGCCTTGTGCGACCGCTCAAAGTATCCCAGAGCCTCCTTGATCCGCCCCATGTCGAACGCGAGCGCACCGAGGTTGGAGTACAGCGTGCTGAGCGAAGGATCCGTCTCATCGACGTACAGCAGCCGAATCTCCAGCGACCGGGTTGTCGTTGCAAGCGCGAGCTCCAGGCGCTGGAGTTTTTGCTGCGCCGCTCCAATGTTCACCAAAACCGTCGCGGTCGCCGGGTGCGTCGCGCCGAGCTTATCTGCCAGGACGCGGTGGGCTTCCGTGTATGCCGTGAGCGCGCCCTCGTAGTCTGCAAGCGTCCAAAGGGCCAGCGCCTGTCCCGCCAGCGCGGTCGCCCAACGCTCCGCGTGTTCCTCAGGCTTGTCCACCCCGTTGCGGAACGCTTCGGCGCTCTCTTTGAACAAGGCCAGCGCCGCCTCGTGGTGTCCAGCATCCCGCTCGATCCATGCGTCCGCGAGGGTCGCCTGGGCGTACCACCACCGTTCTCCCATTCCAGTGCGCGCGTACGCAGCCCGAGCGCGACGGAGAGCGTCGCGGGCCTCATCAACGCGCTTGAGATTTGCCATCTTGAACGACAGCGCAACCAGTGCCTCCGCTCGACGGAAGTCTGAACCACCGCGATCCGCAGCGACGGCCGCCGCTTGGAACTGCGGCACCGCCTCTCGGTCGCGAACCATGGCGGTATACGTTGCGCCGTACTCATACAGGATGCGCGCCTCCGTTGGCGCGTAGCCTATCTCTTGGGCCTCCTTGACCATTTCGGCGAACAGCTCGCCCGCTTTGGCCGCGTGTCCCGACTTCCGGGTTGCACGTGCAAGCTCGATACGACGCTCGAGATCGCTGAGTCGCTCTCGCTGCGCTGGCGCGGGCTGGGCGACAAGCTCTGCCGTGAGGACCTCTTCACTGGCACAGACCCGCAACGCAGTCGTGCTGGGCAGCAGCCGGTCGCTGGCGCCGACAGTGGAAATAGAAGGGGTCTCAAAGTGGAGCACGGACGCTTCAAAGCCGAAGCGTGCGCGCTCCAGACACATCGCCTGTCGCACGATCATCGCGTCCGAGCGGGAGTCTTCGGCGCGACAGGCCGTCTCGCTCAGCTCGGTCCAACCGCTTGCGTAATCATCGAGCGCGGTGGCGGTGCGCAGGAACTGTGTCTCTGCCTCCGGGTGTCCGGTGGCCACGAAGGCTGCACGAACCGTCGCCCGCTTGTCCTTGTCCCAGGTGCGGTCGACTGCGCTCCCGAGATTTTTGCATGGGTCGGACGTGGGCTCCGCGGCGGCGAACCAGACCCCCGCCACCCCCAGCGCGCCGAGTCCCACCAAGCCGACCTGGCGCTTGACCGAGCGGTCCCGCGAGAGGTCGGCGACCAACGCATCCATCGAGGGGTAGCGGTGCTCTGGGTCCGCCGAGAGACCCCGTTCGAGCACGCGGGTCAACCAACGGGGTAACGGCTGGGTGGAGCGCGGCTGCGTCGACTGGGTCGCAATGTTCGTGGCCAGCTCGGCGAGCGTCCGGCCGGTGAACGGGCGCGTGCCGTGCAGCGCCTCGTCGAGCGCGACACAAAACCCAAACTGATCGCTGGCGGGCGAGGCGTCGGCGCCCGAAAACAACTCCGGCGCCAGGTAGGCCGGCGTGCCCACGAGCGCCCCCGTGGCCGTGAGTGCCTCCTCGGAAATGACCTCATCATGGGAGATCGTCCGGTCAAAACTCGGCGCGGTCTGGCCAACGGCGAAACTCCGCGCGAGGCCGAAGTCAGCGACACGCGCATTGCCATCGCTGTCGAGAAGCACGTTGTCCGGCTTGAAGTCGCGGTGCACCAACCCTGCAGCGTGGGCGGAGGCCAGGCCGCGACCCGCCTGAACCAGCTTGGCGACGACCGCCTGCCAGGGGTGCGGGCCCTCCGCTATCCAACCGGTCAGCGTGGTGCCCTCGATGTACTCCATCGCCAGGTAGACGCGCCCCTCGTGCTCACCGACCTCGTACACCGTGACGATGTTGGGGTGCGACAGCTTGGCAAGAATCTTCGGCTCGCGAAGCATGCGGCTGCGGGCATTGCCGTCGGCGTCGTCGGTGTGCTCGCGGCGCAGCAGCTTGATAGCAACTCTGCGATCCAGCTGGGGATCGACTCCGGCGAACACCACCCCGCTGGCACCCGCGCCGATACGACCCACAACGTCAAACCGCCCGATCCGCACCGGGTCTGGGTCCTCCCCAAAGAGCTTCCGCCGCAGGTTCACGAGGGCCTGCTGCTCGTCGACCGAGTCACCGTCCCCTCGCAGTCGGACCAAACCGTCCGCAACCTCTGCCGACTCGTCCATCGCGAGCCCGACAGTAGCAGCCCATCGGCCACGGGTGCGCCCGCCTCGCGCGCACCAGACTTGGACTCATGTCCCGATGGTCGCCGACCCGTACGCCCCGCCCAGACGGGCTTAGAGCCCCAAACGGCGTGTTCACACGGCACGTCCCAGCCGCCCGGCGAAGTTGGTAGGCTCGGTTTGCGTGAGTGCGGCGACGGACCTTGAGCTCTTGGCGGCCTGGCAGGCCGGCGACAAAAGTGCAGGCAGCGACCTGTTCACTCGGCATTTCCGCGGCCTGTTTCGTTTCTTCACCAACAAGCTGCCGGGCGAGGCGGAAGACCTGGTGCAGGTGACCTGGATGGCGTGCCTTCGCTACGGCGACAGCCTCAGCCGCGCGACCAGCTTCAAGTCCTATCTGTTCGCGATCGCCCGCAACCAGCTGTACTTGAGATTGCGATCTCGCGAGCCCTCGGGAAATGTCGACTTCGGCGTGTCCTCTATGATCGACTTGGGGGCGTCCCCGACGAGCTTGGCTGCCGCCGCCGAGCGGGACCGTGACCTGCTGGGCGCGTTGCGCTCGCTCCCCGTCGACTCGCAGATCGTGCTCGAACTGCACTATTGGGAGGACCTCTCCGCGACCGAGCTCGCCCACGTCCTCGAGCTCCCCGTTGGCACTGCCAAGAGCCGAATCCGGCGCGCCAAAGAGCTGCTCCAAACCGCACTGGCGCGCGACAAGCAGGCAGCCGAAGGGGACGGCATCGAGCTTTGGGTGCGGTCCATGCGGGCCAAGCTCCCCGTTCCGTCATAAGCCGCAGGGCGGTAGGCTACGGGCGTGACCGGGCCCAAGCATCGCGGCGTGGGTATCGTTGCGACCAACCGCGACCGCACCCGGTTCCTCGTGCAGCAAAAAGACGAGCACTACGTGCCCCACCCCCGCGGCTACAGCTTCTTTGGGGGCGCGTGCGAACACGGAGAGTCGGCCAAAGCGGCCCTGACCCGGGAGTTACGCGAAGAACTACCCGAATCGAGCGCCCAGATGCTGCTCGACGCATCGCCGCGCGAGGTTGGCTCGTATCGCGTGGGTCCCACAGCCTTTTCGTTTTTGTTGTTCGAGGCCGTGGTCCCGGACAGTGTCTTGGACGCGTTGGCCCAGTCTCCCGTCTTGGAGGGCGAGCGAGCCGCGGTGGTCAGTCGCGACGCGCTGATCGAGCTTCCCTTTGTGTGGGACCTACTCGAGGTGGTCATCGACTATCTCGCCGACTGACCTCGCCGACTGACCTCGCCGACTGACCTCGCCGACTGACCTCGCCGACTGACCCGTTCATGCCGTCGCTTGAGCCATCGCCACGCGACTGTCGCTGGCGCTGTAGTAATCCGCGGCGGTCGCCCCTGGCTCGCAGTAGCCCGTCAGCTTCGCGAGGATGACGCGGATGGCCGTGACGTCCTGCTCGAGTGCGGCGCGCTCCAACGCTGCGATCCACCCCCCGAGCCGTGGGTCGTCCGACGCCGCACCGCTGGCGTGGTTGACCCCCTTGACGGCGCTCGGCGTGGACTTCTCACCGTCGCGCAGCAGCTCCTCGAAGAGCTTCTCGCCGGGTCGGAGACCCACGATCTCGATCGGGACATCGTCCTCGGTGAGCCCAGCCAGCGCGATCATTTTGCGGGCCATGTCGAGGATGCGCACCGACTCCCCCATGTCGAGCAGGTAGGTCTCACCGCCCGTGCCAAGGGCCCCCGCCTGCAAGACCAAGCGAACCGCCTCCGGGATCGTCATGAAGAACCGCGTGACGTCGGGATGGGTCACGGTGACGGGCCCCCCCTGCTCGATCTGGGTGCGGAACGTGTGGAGCACGGACCCGCGCGAGCCAAGCACGTTCCCAAAGCGGACCGCACAGCATCGCGTGGCGCTTTCGGGCCGCTCTTCGTGCAGCACAAGCTCGGCAGCGCGCTTGGACGCGCCCATCACTGAGGTGGGATTGACGGCCTTGTCGGTGGAGATCAGCACAAAACGCTCGACACCGTGACGGTGGGAGGCCTCCACGACCACACGGGTGCCGCGCACATTGTTGATGATCGCCGCCTCCGGGTACCGCTCCATCATGGGCACGTGCTTGAACGCAGCGGCATGAAACACGACGTCCGGCTCGTGTGCCGCGAAGGTCCGTTGGACCTCGTCGACCTCGCGCACGTCGACGAGGCACGCAACCGTTCGACCTCCCAGAACCCGCTGCATGCTCTGCTCGATCTCAAAGAGGTTGTTCTCGTTGCGCTCCACCAAAATGAGCCGAGCGGGGCCCAGAGCAGCGAGCTGCCGACAGAGCTCAGAGCCGATGGAGCCGCCCGCGCCCGTGACCAAGATGCGCTTGCCCTCAAAGGCATCGCGAGCCCGCTGCACCGCGAGGTCATCGAGCTGGACCACGTTGCGCCCAAGCAACGCCTCTGCAGCCATGGGTCGGATCCTGGTGATGCCCACCGCACCCGAGATGAGTTCGTACAAGCCTGGAATGGTCTGCAGCGGCAGCCCCGTGGCTGCGCAGCGCTCCACGATCCTTCGGGTCGTTTGCGGGGAGGCCGACGGCATCGTCATAATGATGTCTTCCGCCCCGACCGCCGCCGCCACCGCGACCGCGTCGTGCGTCGTTCCCAAGACGGGCACGCCCTCGATGACCTGCGCGGCCCGTGTAGGATCGTCATCCAGAAACGCAACGGGCTCGAACCCGGCGTCGGGCCGCTGCTGCAGCTCTCGGGCGGCCGTGCGTCCTGCGCGCCCCGCCCCGACCAAGATCGCGCGGCGACGGACCGCCCCCGACGCTGGCTGGTTGCGAGCCCGCGCTCGTCGCTCGTCAGCGACACGCATGCCGATTCTGATCGCAAGCGCGCCCGTCAGCGAGCCAAGCCCTTCGAGGGCGATGACGCTCAGCGGTACCGCGGGCACGCCCGGCAGCAGCCAGGGCATCACCAACCGTGTCACGAGCAAGACTGCCGAGACGATGGCGGTCGCACGGATGAGCGTGATGGCGTCGGACAATCCCATCAAGCGCCAGCTGGTGCGGTGGGTCCCACACAACCGCCCAGCACCGAAGCGAGCCAGCGGCAGGATCGCCATCAACAGCAGGGCTTGCGCCCCCATCGATCCGGTCGGGAAGCGCTCGAACCGAAGAATGTACGCGCCCGCGACCGCGACCAAAAAGACGCCCGTGTCTGCGAGTCGTTTGAGCCCCCAGCGCACCCGGACCGAAGCTGAGCGGCCCGTCATCGCCTCGCCCCCTTCGCAACTCCGAGGCCGGAGACCAGGCGTTCTCGCCTGAGCTGCACACCGCGGGTTGCAGGGCGCGTCAGCAGGGCAGCACCCAGCGTGCGAGCCTCCGCCAATGCTTGTGGATCCCCGATGGCCACGAGCGTCTGGACCAATGCCTCCTCGACACGCCCTTGTTCTCGTCGCGAGGCGAACGGTTGTGTGGACAGGGCAAGCCTGAGCTCGTCCCGCGCTTGGCCGCGGCGAGGCGGTTCGAAGCTACGGAGCGCCGCCGCAACAAAAACGTGGCCGCGACTGTCTCGCGGTTCGAGTGCTCGCAGCATGCGGGCGTGGTGCAGGGCCAGGGCGGGTCGCCGAGCCGCCATCGCGATCTGCACCCTCACGTTGAGCGCGTCGCCATCTGTGGGGTGGGCCTGCAGGTGCGCCGCCGCCACCGCATCGGCGTAGCCGGGTGCGCGCGCTTGCAGGGCCGTGGTGAGAAGCTGCCAGATGGGACCGTCGGTTGGCGTGATCGCGGCGAGCTGCTCAGGCGTGCTCACCATCCCCAGGATGAACTCGATGAGCGCGTCGTCGGGCGGCGCATGCAGGAGGGAGAGCCCCTTGCGCATCGACGCGGCGCTTCGGTCAGGCGAGCCCAACGCAGCGTGGGCCGCAGCCGCGACAAGCCACGGGTCAGGGTTGCCCGGACGATGCTCCGTCGCCAGGTCTGCCCAGTGCAGCGCCTTGGCCCAGTCACCGTCCTTTGCAGCGCGCCGCGCAATCAATCCGTGCAAGCGTCCGTCGAGCGGCCGCATGCGTAGGGCCGCCTCGCCCGATACTCCGCCGTCGAACACGCGGTGGTCTTGCCCGCGGCGCTCGCCCGATGACCGTGGCGCCGCCCAAACCGCAAGGCATGCCGCGGCTCCCAGCAAGACAGTGGCGATCCAGCGCGCGGGCTTACGGGCGACGGCGGTGTGCCCCCGCGTGAGCGCCCCGCTGAGACCGCCTGCAAGCACCACAGCAGACGCGGCGACCCCGAGCAGCTCCATCGAAAACTCCAGCACGTTGTGGACCATGAGCGCCGCCAACCCGAGGAGCGCGAGCCGTCGCGGGATAGCCTCGCGTCCCCACGTGCAGACGTACGCGTGCACCCACCAGCCCACCAAGCCGAGCAAGAGCGCCCCGCCCCCGAGCCAGCCAAGTTCCACGAGCAACGCGGCAGGCGTCGACTCGACATGGGCCTGCACGATGTAGGTGGGTCGCGAGTCCAGAGCACCAAACAGATCCATGAACGCACCGCGACCGATGCCGAGCGGCCGCGACAACTCGACAAGCCCCAGCGATTCCCCCGCGAGTCGTATCTTGTTGCTCGCCGAGCTTCCGGGGTGATCCAGATCGGCGAGCGACTGAAGCTCGGCCCAGGCACCGTGTTGGGCGACGACCAGCATCATTCCCACGAACCCACCAACCACCGCGCTCCGCAGCAACCAAGGCATGCGACCGCGCGGTCGGGGCGCTTGGCGGCGCGCACGCATGCCCATGCGGATAGCCCACGGGGCGACAAGGATAAACGCCACCAGGGCCCCGCGAGACAGCGATAGGACAAGCGCGGGCAACTGGAGCGTCAGGGCCGTCGCCGCCGCGAACGCGCCGTCTCGATGTCGGTCGGACGCCGCGGCATCGGTCGTCAACGCGCTGAGCGCGAGCTGGTCGATGAGGAGCGCGGCCGCGGAGAACAGCCCCAGGAGGAACAGGCTCGCCTGGTGATTCGGATTGACGAACGACGTCATCAACGCCGGCCCCGCCATCGCGCCTGGGTCGGCGGGCGTGTACAGCCCGAAGATCGCCTGCGCCCCGAGAGCTTCGTGCACAAACCCGGTGACGGCGACGGTCGCTCCTGTCGCGGCGACCACGGCCGTGGTCATTCGCCATGGCAGTTGGGCGGCGACGACAAAGAGCACGGTCAGCCCCAGCATGCGTACGGCTTCTAGCGCTGTGTCGCCAGGGACGATGGACATCCCCGCCCACGGGTCAAGACCCGTCTCGGCCAACACGCCGTCGACGTGCGCGGCGATGTCGGGCACCAGCACGGTCCTAAACCCGGGGATCGGCAGCCACTGGACAAGCACCAGCCCCGCGCCCGCGAGCCCAACCCACGCGACCCGCGGTACGACGACCTCGCGACCACCGCAGCGAACCTGGTGATGAACGGCGACCACCAGCGCGCCGCAGAACGCCACGATCACCTCGGGCAAAGCGCCACCCACCCACAGTGCGGGCGTGAGCGTCAGCATCAGCAAGACAACCCAGCTCTGGCGCCCCCGGGCCACTTACGACGCCTCGACCTCGGAGACCCGATACGTGTGGTAGCGGCGTGCGTAACCGTAGCCCTCGTCACGCTCGACGACCTCGTTGAGCACGACGCCGACCACATTGGTGTCGCCGCGCGCCAGCTGAGCCACCGCCGCCTGAAGCTCACCACGCGTTGTTCCGCCGCTGCGCCCCACCAACACCACGCCGTCCACGTGACGCGCCAGAACAACCGGGTCGGTCACAGGAAGCACGGGCGGTGAGTCGACGATGACCAAGTCGCAGTGCTCGCGGAGCGCCACGACGAGGTCCCGGAACGCAGCCGTTTCGAGCAGCTCGACCGGGTTCTCTGGCACCGCGCCGCACGGCATGATGCTCAGGTTCTCTGGCGCGCCGTCGGGCGCCCGTACGAGCGCCTCTTCGACATCACAATCGCCCTGAAGCACGGCGGAGAGACCGATGCTGCTCGCCTCGGAGAAGACCTGATGGATTCGAGGTCGCCGCATGTCGGCATCGATGAGCACCACCCGACGGTTGGCCTGGCAAAACGACACCGCGAGGTTCATCGCCGTGGAGCTCTTGCCCTCGGCCGGACTGGGCGAGGTCACCATGAGGCTGCGGAACGTCTCCCCACCCGCCCCAAACGCAAGCGACGTTCGGATCCCGCGACACCGCTCAGCCATGAGCGACTGCGGGAACACGTGTGCATACAGATCCCTTTGCTTGCGTTGACCACGGGCATCGCCCGCGCCCAGGCGCGTGTCGGGGGGAAGCTGCGGCAGTCGGCCCAGCACGGGCAAGCCGAAGGCTCCGAGCGCCCGCTCGAGATCGACCATCCCGCGAATCCGCTCGTCGTGCACGTCGATGCCGACAGCGAGCAGCATACCGAGCCCCAGCCCCGCGATCAGAGCCATCCCGACGATCACGACCTTCTTGGGCGAAACCGGAAACGTGGGCACTGCGGCGCGATCGAGAATCTCGATACCTTCTTCCTCGACACGGTTGGTGATCCCAATCTCGGTGTCGCGGCGCGCGATGAGGAGGTAGTCATCGGCGGCGGCTTTGGCCTCACGCTCGAGCGCCCGGTACTCACGCTCGAGCTCCGACAAGCGCAGAGCCTGTTTCCGCTCCGCGCCCAGCGACCGATTGATTCTGCCTTCGACGGTGCGCGCCGCGCTGAGCCGTGCACCGAGCGATTCAACGAGGCCGTCGCTCTCACGGTCCAGGCTGCTGTCGATGTGGTCGAGCCTCCGCTTGGCCTTGCGGTGCTCCTCGTGCTTGGGGCCGTACTTGACGTCGACCTCAACAAACGCGCGACCGGCCTCGACCCGCTCGGCGCGCATGCTCTCGAACAATGTGCTGTCGCCCAGCAGAAGATTGGCCGCCGAGCGATTGCCCCGCTTGTGCAGTGCCTGGGCCTCCTCCAGCAGGCTCTGCAGCCGGATGCGCTCGGCCTCGACCTGCTTGGAGTGCTCGTTCAACGTGGCGATGCCTTGCGTCGTCTGTGCCTCGAGCTGGTCCATCGAGGTCAGCGCGTGCGTCTGCTTGAACGCCTCAAACGCCTTCTCAGAGGCCTCCAGGCGCCTCTCGGCTTTCGATTTTTCGTCGGCGATGTCGGCTTGGGCATCGACGCCCAAACGCGCTCGGCTCGTCTGCACGTACTCCACGTAGGCGTCCGTGACGGCGTTGACGATGTCGGCGGCAACCTCAGGATCCGGGTAGTCCACCGACAGCCGTACGATGCGGGAGTCTTTGACCGCGGCGACGCTCATCAGCGTCCGCAGCCGCTCGACCGGGTCGGTGGCGGCGATGCGCGCGGCCTGCTCGGCTTGCTCGGCCTCGGTTTTTGCCTCGCCCATCCCGAGGAACTGAGGGTCATGAGCCAGGCCGAGCGCGCTCAGTGCCCGCTCGGCGACCGCGCGACTGCCCATGATCTGCCGCTGCGTTTCGTAGTAGTCGCGGTAGCCCGTGCGGCGCTCTTCGTCGTCGTCGCTGACACCGTGCACCTTGTCGAGGACCTTTGGCCCCGACATGTGCAGCAAGATCGTGGCGTTGGCGCGCCACTTCGGCTGCACGAGCTTGATCGCGGCGGCCGCGCCACACAGGCACAGCACCATGCAAAGCGCGACCACCAGCCAGCGACGACGCAAAATCGCCGCGACGGAGACGACCTGGGCAAAGACCGTGCCCGGCTGCGTCTCGTCCTCGAAGTCGAGTTTGACCTCCCGCCGCGGATCAAAGTCGTGGTCGAGGCTCTGCAGCGGCGCGTTCACCCTGCCCCTCCCTCAACCTGCTCGCCGACCATATCGATTGACTCATGGCCACGGCGCGTCCGTCCCGTCAGATGACGGGTCCCCTCAGACGTCTGCGGGCGGCATGGCCAGCAGTTCGACAATCCGTTGGCAGAATCTGGACACACCTCGGCAATTTTCGTGGCGCCCCATCAGCAGGCGCGCTATCCCCTCGCCGCGATGCTCGACGGCAGCCAACTTCCCGAGATCCGCTCAGACCGTGCTCGACTGCGGTGGCTGGATGCATCAGACGCGCCCGCCGTGTTCGGCATTTTCTCGAACCCGGAGGTCGTGCAGTACTGGAGCACCCTGCCGATGGAGTCGGAGGCCGAGGCTCAAGCGCTCATCGCCAGCGTGCACAAACACTTCGCGGACCACACCTTGTATCAGTGGGGCGTCACTGCGGCCGACAAAGACGAAGTCATCGGCACGCTTACCCTCGCCTCGCTCGATGCTCAAAACCGTCGCGCCGAGCTGGGTTTCGCCCTGGCCCGGTCGGCCTGGGGTCAGGGCATCATGCGCAGCATCATTCCCGCCGCCCTGGACTTCGCGTTCGGGGCATTGAACCTCATGCGCGTCGAGGCCGATGTCGACCCCAACAATACGCGCTCGCTCGGGCTGCTGCGCGAGCTTGGTTTCGAGCGCGAAGGGCTGCTGCGCGAGCGCTGGCGTGTGGGTGGCGGCGCCCAGGACTCCGTCATGCTGGGTCTACTTCGCCGCGAGTGGCGCGCGGTCGAGCGTACGGATTGAACGGGCCCGCGCGCGCAAGACGATGCTATATCTCGTCGCGCGTGCCAGCCCGCCTACCCCGCGACGCGACCCAGATCGCAAGCTTCAGTCTCGCCGTGGCGGCTCTGCTCGGCATCGCCAACAACGCGCACGCGTCTGGCTTCGACAACATCCAAGTCGGGAGCGCGCGGTCCGGCCCCACAACCCGTGACGCCGCGGCTATCCACTACAACCCCGCCCAGCTCGGCTACCTCGAGCGACCCGAGCTGTACGTCTCCGGAGGGCTGATCTTCGGAGCCGTATCGTACGAGCGACAACGACGGGGCCAGTACCAGTACGAAGACAACTTCGATTTCAGCGACCCCATCGATCCCAACGACATCAATCCCGACAAGACCGGGCAAGCGCCCGAGATCGCCACCAACCCGGTCGGCCCTAACCTCGCCGTGTTTTACGCGATGCCCGTCATTGAGGACCGACTGACGATGGGGCTTGGTCTGTACGTGCCGTACGCCGCGATCGTCAACGCTCCGCCAGACGGGCCGCAGCGGTTCGCAAACCAATCGATCAGCCTGCTGTCGGCCAACGCGACCCTCAGCGCCGCGGTGCGGCTGCACGATATCGTCTCGATTGGCGGCGGGGTCTCCTACGTGCTGTCGGCGCTTTCTCTGTCGAAGGTTCAGGACTTTGGCGCCATCGATTCTTTTGCCGACGGACTCGCAGGTGAGCCGATAAGCCAACCCAACAGCTTCGGGAGCGACGCCCCCTCCACCGTCCGCGAGCTGGACGTGCTGGCGCGAGATATCGAGGTCGACAACGCCATCTCGCACAATGTCACGTTCAATGCTGGCATCGCGCTACGCCCGACCGACAAGCTCGATCTGGCGCTCGCGTACCAGCACGGCGCCAACCTGCGCCTGCAGGGCAAGTTCACCCTGAACATGGACGACGACTTCTTCACCCAGGATCTCGCATCCCAGGGGCTGATGTTTGAGCCGATAGTCCAAGGCGACGTCGTGGTGAGAATGCGACTCCCCAGACGCATTATCGCTGGGGCGGGCTACCAGTTCGCGAAACGATTCCGCCTGGACGGCATGGCATCGTGGGCGTTTTACAACACGTTCGACACCGTGCAGATCCAGATGTCGTCGCCGGATCTCGCACAGCCTGCACTCGGCCTCGGTGAGGATGTCGACCAGCCGTTGGTGCGGGATTGGGTGGGCACGCTGCTCACGGAGTTCACGGGCGCATTTCAAGCGACCGAGAAGCTGGGCGTCACCGCGCTGCTCGGCTACCACATGCCCGCCTCACCCGATTCCACCGTCGACATGGGATCGCCGGACGGGCACCGCATGGTGTTTGGGGCCGGCATGCGCTACGCGTTTGGCGACAGATTCGCGTTGCTCGCCGACTTCGAGGGCCAGGCGATCGTGCCGCGAATCGTGACCGAGTCCGACTTCGACCTGGCCAACGGGCGGTACAACCTCTTTATCGGTCACTTCGGTGTGACCGCGCAGTTCAGGTTCGGCGGTCGCGCCAAGGTTGCGGCTGCCCCCAAAGCCGCGGAGCCTGCCGCCGCACCCGCCGAGCCCGACGCGGATGAGGTAGGCGAGGAGCCAGCGCCCAAATCTCCCGAGCCGTCGGGCCCACAGCCGGCCGGCGACCCCGCCGCGCCGCCACCACCGCCTCCCCCACCCCCAAACTGACGGCCAGTGCGCCGTACGCTTCCCGGGACGGATTGTGCTCGCTTCCCAACCGGGGATCGCCGAAACTGTTCCACAGAGGATGCGAAAACGAGCACATCGGCTCGCCTTTGCCATGACGCTCGTGCCGTTTGCGTGGGCGGGTGGGTGTGCCGCGACAGATGGAGGACGCGGCGCCAGTGCCGACGGGGGCACCGAGAGTGCGGGGACCGACGGGACGCCCTCGGGCGGCGGCGATGCCGACGAGAGCGAGAACGGCGGGTTCGGCCCCGAAGAGACCTTCGAGCTGCGGCTCAACGAAGAGACACCGCCGCCGCTGATGCTGTCGATGACTCGGGAGGAGGTCGCCGAGCTGTTCGGCGACACGGCCGACGAAGTCCTCCTGCTCGAGCTCGACTCCACGGTCCTTCTCGTCAACACGCTCAACGAGGTCAAGTCTGCGTGCGGCTCGGGCTGGATGCTCGACAACGAAGACCCTCAGCACAACTGTGCGCTTACCGAGCTCGGCCAAGGATTCGCGGGCCCGGATGGCACGTGGCAAACGAGCCCCGAGTACGCGCTCGTTCGCGTCATGACGATGACGCCCGCCAACGCGGTCGTCGACGGCACCTCGAGCGAGTCGCTGCGATCGCTGGCGGACGCCTTGGATATCGGCGGTGGATACAGCGAGATCCTGTCCGACGCGCTCGGCATTGCGCGCACGGACGCTGTCGTCTCCACCGCAGCGTTGGCGTCTGCGCTGCAGGCCAACTTCGTCGCGTCGCACCCGGCCGTGGGCGAGGGCGCCCTCCTGCGCTTTTATCTCGCCGATGCGCTGAGCGATCTGAGCACGATGACCGATCGATACGGGCCCGAGGGTGAACACCCTGGCGTCGTCGATCCGACGTTCGAGGTCAACGGTGAGGTCTTTGGTCCGGACTTCCGCATGAACGCGGTCGCCGACTCCAACCTGCGGCTCGTCGACGGCTTGGATGCCGATGGCGGCAAGGGATTCTTGTCGGTCATCGCCGACACGACGGGTCCGGGCTTCGATGACGAGCTGGAGTTCGATTTCAACGACCCGGATCGCTTCAGCCTGCAGGGCGTCATCGACGACCTCACCATCAACATGCGCTTCAAGCTCTACGAGGACGGCAGCTTCGTGCTGTCGTGCTTGGGCGCGAACCCATGCCACGACAACCTCCCAGGCGCGCCGACCAGCCCTGTGTCGGTATGGGCCCGCGACCCGTGGAGCATCGAATACAACATCGCTGCTGCCGCCTACGCCGACTACCACGACCGTACCTTCCTCGGGAGCTACCTCTTCGGCCTCGCCGAGGTCTTGATCGGCCAGCTCGGCAACCCGGCCGGGTGGATCCAATACGACGTCCCGCTCAACATCGGGAGCCCACCCGACGACCAGTACGTCTGGGAGACCATCCTCGAGATCGCCCAGGTCGCGCTGCACAACACGCCCTTTAGCGCGCTGCCCGAAGGTGCCGTCGATGCCGCGTTCACCGTCAGGGATATCCCCGTTGGCCTGACCGGAGCGGAAGCATCCGACGCCGTGCGCCCCTATCTGCAGGATCAGGCCGCCGCGCTGTCCGACTTCATCCTGGGCGACTACAAGAAGAACAACGACCCCGTCGACTTCTTCTTTCGGCGCGGCGCCGATGGTGAGCGCTACTTGTTCTTCGCTGGCACCCAAGAGCTCGAAGAAGGAGAGCCGTACGACTTTGCTCGACCGGGGTTTTTCTCATCGGCGAGCCTCGCGGAGGAAACAAAGGTCTCCAACCTTGTCATTGCGGGCACGCTCGATACGGAGCACGAGAAGCTCCAGCTCGGGGCCGACGAAACGGTCGTGTACTACGAGGACGACGCGGGCATCGTGTGGCGGGCCCGAATCGAATCCGCCGCCGCAGACGGCTCCGAGATACTGGTGCACATGGCGAGGGAAGAGTAGATGCGCAAGTGTTGGTTGCTATCCGCGGCGCTGAGCGCTGCTGCATGCGGCGAGGACACGGCCATGGTCCTCGCAGACGACACCGATGCGGTCGATGTCGCGGTCGGTGAGCGCCGCACGCTCGACGTCCGCTTCATGCGGCTGGATGTTGAGGGCTACGTCGAGGAGAACACCCTCAAGGACCTCCGTGCGATGCCACGGTCGGTACTGCAAAGCGTTTGGCTGCTCGACTTGGACATCAGGCCGCTGTTGAACAACGCGCTGGCCCAGCTCAAGACGCTGTCGCCCGACGAGGTCGATGCGCTGCCCGTCGCGTCCCGCAACATGCACACGCTGCTGTCGATGACGCCCGACAACGCCAACCTCGAGGGCACCAACATGGAGGAGCTGCTCGGGCTGTCGGGCGCAGTCGGCATTCCTCCGGCCAAAGCGCTCGCGGATTTGCTCAACGTCGGGGTGTCGGACGATTTCATTCCCGTCGAGGCGGTGGCGCAGGCCATGTTGACCAACGTGGTCGCGACGCACCCCTCGGCGCAGTTCCGGCACGGCCTGGTCGACGACGAGCACCCCGACGGGCTGTACCCCGTCACGCCCAACACAATCCCGGTCACGCTTCTGGACGTCGTGACCAACTTCGATGACATGGCGGAGCGATTTGGGCCCGTCGACGAGCACCCCGGGTTTGTGCTCGATGCACACGGGGTCACCGTCATCGAGGATGAGTTCAAAATGCTGTCCAAGGTCAACGCCAATGCGCTGCCCTACAAAGGCGTAGATCTCACCAACGCCAGCGTCGCCAGCGTCAACAGCACGAGCAGCCAAATCCAGACCCTGCACGACTTCGCCGACCCGCAGTGGCTGGAGATTCGCGGCCTCGCAGTGGACCCACGCATCGACACGCTGACCTTCGGCATGCGCGAGAACGACGCCTACATCCCCGGCGGCACGTCCCGTGAGCCGGCAGGCCAAGGCGACTCGCCCGCGTGGGACTTGCCGCCCTGGGAGTTCGAGCACCTGATCGCCGAGATGGCCCGGGTCGCGTCCGAATCGATCCCCACCCACTGCGACACCTACTCGCTCGCCACTGGCGTCGACGCGTTCACGGCCTGCATCGCGGACGACGGCTGGGTCACCCTCGAGACGTTCAACAACAGCGGCTCCCCACCCGACCCCGCCTATCTGTGGGACTTGGATCTCGAAATCGCCCAGACGCGCTTGCACGACGGCGGTTTGGCCGAGGGCGCAGCCGACGTCTCGCTCACCGTGCATGACGTGGCTGTCGGCATCGATCCCGAATCGATGTCTGCGCAGGCGCGCGAGAACATCCGCGACAACCCAGAAGCACTGCGGGAGTTCGCCGCGCTCATCGCCGACAACACGGTCGGCGACGCGGACTTCTACTACTACCAGTCCGACTCGGGCGAAGACTGGCTCTACTTCATCGCCGACTACGACATCGGGCGCGACGAGGACGGCGCGCCCGTGCGGGGTTACGACTACGCAAGCCCTGGGTTCTTCGCCGACAGCGGGCTGAGCAACAAGGTCTCGTCGACCCAAAGTGTGGACGGCGACACCGACCACGAGAAGATCCGCGTGATCCCGGGCGACACCGTCTACATCGGTGACGACGACGGTCGCGTGTTCGAGATCTACATCGGCGAGAAGACGAAACGTTCGTCGCTATCGCTCGAGATCACCCGCAGTCAGTAGCCGCTGAAACCGGCCCTGCCCGCGGCGTGTCCAAGCGGTTTGCATGGCACGGCGGCAGCAGCGGTGGGCAAGACTCGGTTGGTTCGGCATGACGGCCGTACTCGGCGGCGGATGCGATCTGGGTACCAAGGGGTGGGCCGAGCACACCCTCTCCAAGACAGCCACGCACTCGACGATGCTCTGGGACCCGTGGCTTGAGTTCTCGCTCGCCTACAACCGGGGCACGGCCTTCAGCTTGGTCCGCGACCTGGGCGATGCGCGCTGGGTCCTCGGGGTGCTCGCTATCGCATTGGTCGGGGCCCTGCTCGCGCTTGCATTACGGAGCGACGCAACCACCGTCGACCGCGTGGCGCTGGGGGCGATCGCGGCGGGCGCTATCGGCAACGGCCTGGACCGGGTCTTTCGGCCAGCGCCTGGCGGGGGCACGGGGGTCGTCGACTTCGTCAAGGTGAACTTCCCTTGGGGAGGTAGCTGGCCCGCGTTCAATGTGGCCGACGCGCTCGTCGCGGTCGGCATCTTCGTGTTTGTTCTGCACGCACTGCGGCGCCCAAAACCGTTGGGTCCGCTGGTTGCGCAGACCGGGTGACACCGCCCGGGCAGGTCAGGGCTCTGTTGCCGCGCGTTCCTGTATGCTTGGCGCCACCGTGAACGACGACGACGCCCGACGACAAGCCGCCGAGATTCTCCAAGCCGCCGCCGCGCTGTCGGGCGACGAGACGACAGCGGAGATCCGCCGCACCATCGCGCCCAACTACGGATTGATCTCCGACGACCCGATCATCCGCGCCGAAGGCCCGTGGCTGCACACCCGCGGCGGCAAGAAGATCTTTGACGGTGTCGCCGCGTACTCGGCCGCCAACCTCGGCCACGGGCACCCGCTCGTCCGCGAAGTCTTGCGCGGGTTCCTCGACTCACACGCACCGCCCGTGCTCGGTCGATTCCTCGGTGATCCCTACCTCGCGCTGTTCGGTGCCAAGGTCACCGAGCTCAGTGGGTACGACCGGTTCTTGCCCGCCAACGGCGGCGTCGAAGGGCCCGAGGCCGCGATCAAGCTGGCGCGGCGATGGGCCCACCAGGTCAAGGCCGTGCAGGGCACCCCCGAGATTCTCTACGCGCACGGTTGCTTTCACGGTCGCACGACGACCGTCACGCAGATGTTCGGCGACGACGAGCCCGAGGCACGCGACGGCTTTGGTCCGTGGACGCCCGGATTCCGCGCGATCCCGTACGACGACCTTGCGGCGCTCGAGGCCGCGATTACCCCCAACACCGCTGCCGTGCTCATCGAGCCGATTCAGGGCGAAGGCGGCATCAACATCCCCGCCGAGGGCTACCTGCGCGACGTCGTCAAGCTGTGCCGCGAGCACAATGTGCTGAGCATCTTCGACGAGGTTCAAACCGGGTGGGCACGCACGGGCGAGATGTTCTGCTGGATGCACGAAGGTGTGGAGGCCCGCCCCGACATCATGGCGATCGGCAAGTCCGTCAGCGGTGGCTACGCTCCCGTCGCCGGGATCTTGGCCGACAACGCGCTGATGGAGCTGATGGGCGCAGGCTCCCACGGCAGCACGTTTGGCGGCTCGCCGATCTCCAGCGCCATCGGCTACGCGTCCCTGGTAGCGATTGAGCAAGAGGATCTTGTCGCGCAAGCGCAGGACAAGGGCGCGCGGGTGATGGCCCGCCTCACTGCGCTCGCTGAGCGCACGCCTCGAATCGCCGCCGTCCGCGGCAAGGGCATGATGTTTGGCATCGAGGTGACCCGCGAGGATCCAGATGCCAACGTCTACTCCAAGGCACTCTTGGACCTGGGCGCGATCGTCAAGAGCACACATCGCTGGGTACTGCGGTTCACCCCGCCCATTGTCGCCAGCGACGAAGACCTCGATCACGTACTCGGCTTGATCGAGCAAGCGTTTGCGTAGCGCACGGCTTCAGTCGCGGACTGGCGGGAGCGCCGTGAGATGCGCCCGCAGCTGCGCGAGGTGAAGCAGCAGCGCTTCGCGCTCGGCGCGGCCGATCATGCCGAGGATGGTCCCGATATCGGTGACCGGATCGGAGCACGAGCGGCCCTGCGCCTGGCCCACAGGGCAGCGTGTGCACTCGAACGCGACTCGCTGGCACAGCGGCGCGCACACGATGAGCGGGTCGAAGCCCGACGGCCAATCGAACGCGTTCCACGGATCGCCCGCGCGCGCGACGAGCGTTTGCAACCGCGCCCATCCCGAGTCACGTCGGACGTGTGCCGCCAAGCCGTCGAGCTGGGTCAGCGTCAGCGCCAAGGCCCCGGACGCCGTCCCGCCCTCGGCGCGCCACTGCTCGACAACCGCCTCACCGCTGAGGAGTTTGGGCTCGCGGGACGCTTCGGGTTGGGCCTGGCGCAGGCCCTTGATCAGTCGCCGAAGCACGCGGCGAGTCTGCCTCGCCCGACTCCAAATAACCAGTCGCGTGAGCGTGAATGCACTACGGCCCGGGAGGCTCCGTCTCTTCGAGGTAGATCCGAATCGCGTCGAGCTTTACGCGATGGGATCGGCCCGCCACCCCGAGGAGGTGAGGCCCTTCCGACAGCTCGAGCTCGGTGCGGAACGGGCTCCCGTTCTGTGGGTCCCAGTTGCCGTCCCAGCGCCACTCCTCCCAGGGGCCACTCTGCATTTTCTTCGTCCAAGTCTGATCGCCGCTGCCCTGGCCGTCGATCTGAACCCAGACATCGTTGCAGCCATCGTTCTCGGACGTCTCACAGAACGTGCCCGCATCGTGGTCGCGGCGGCCGTTGATCTCCAGCAGGTACGTTCCCTCGGTCTCGACAGCGAAGCAGTACTCCAACGCGGTCTCGCCGTCGCCTGGCGCCCCGCCCATGGTGTCGGTCCACTGGAAGTACGAGCCGCTGAACCCCGCATACGCAGCGTCCGACTCCTCCGTCCAGCGTGCGGCCGCGTCAATGGCCTCAACCTCGATGTAGACCCCGTCGACGCCGCTCGCCAGGACGGGGATCCCGTCGCAGTCCCCGAGCCCGGGACCCGTCGAACCGTTCCCGCCTGTCGAGTCCCCCCCAGTGGTGCCGTCGCTCAGCCCTGTCGTCGAGCCTGAATCGTCGCTGGCGCTCGTCGATGCATCGCCACCCGGCGTCGACGAATCCGAGTCCGGCGTCGCGCCCGTGTCCGACGCATCGGACGCCGCAGTCGTGCCCGTGGCCCCCGATGTCGAGCCCCCGGACGCAGCTCCGTCATCCCCACACGCCCCGACAACGAGCGCAATCAAAGCAATGGAAATCTTCGTCGCCATATGGATGGTCGTGATTCTAGCAACGATGCCCTCGCCAGCGCGCGCTTTTGGCCCGCGAGGTACGGCATCACCCGTTTGCTGCCCTCGGGGGTCGGTGCGACGATGGCCTCGTCGTGCGCGTCGAGGCCAGCTTGCGTTGTTCGCTCGTCGCTACCGAGCCCCAGCACGGTCAGGGCCAGGACGCGCGATGGCAAGCCTGACGCAGCCAGGCGGCCATTCGGACGACACGGGGGCCGCCGCCACACCGTCCGACCAGCTGCAGACCGCGATGCTGGGCCCATCGCCGTCCATCCCGATCGACACGGGCGATGCGAGCCAAGGTCGCCCGTTGCCGGGGACGAGCGTGGGCCGCTACCTGGTCATCGACGAGCTCGGACGCGGCGCGATGGGTCGGGTCCTACGGGCCTACGACCCAAAGCTGCAGCGGGAGGTGGCCCTCAAGGAGTTGCTCGTCGCGCGGCGCGACCCCGATGCGGCGCGGCGGCTGATCGTCGAGGCCCGCGCCATGGCGCAGCTGGCCCACCCCAACGTGGTGGGCGTGCACGACGTGGAGGAGTCGCCTCGAGTCGTACTCGTGATGGAGTACGTCGCTGGTCAGACGCTGTCCGAGTGGCTGCGCGGCGACGAGCGCCCGTGGACTCAGATCGTCGCCCAGTTCCGAAGCGCAGGCGCGGGCGTCTTGGCGGCCCACGCGGCAGGGTTGCTGCACCGAGACTTCAAGCCCGACAACGTGCTCGTCGCGGACGACGGGACCGTCAAGGTGACCGACTTCGGCCTGGCTAAGGTCGATGCATCACTCTCGTCCGGCGGCAGCGTTGGCGACGTGGATCTCGTGCCCGATATGGAGCTGACCGCGGCGGGCCTCGTAATGGGCACCCCGCGCTACATGGCGCCCGAGCAGCACCGCGGCGAGACACTCACCGCAGCCGCAGATCAGTACGCGCTATGCGTCGCTCTTTGGGAGGCGCTGTGTGGTGAGGCGCCGTTCCGCGACCGAACGATCCAGGCCTTGGCCGCCGCAAAGGTGGAGGGCCCACCCGCCTGGCCTGCGTCGCACGTACCGCGGACGGTAGCCGACGCGGTGAGCCGCGGACTCGCGCCCGACCCCGGCGACCGCTGGCCGTCCGTTCGGGAGCTGCTCGATGCACTCGCGTGGGATCCCGCCGCTCACCGCAATCGATGGATCTTGGCCGCGAGCGG
>Ga0316189_10000039_pt1 | contig 112115 bp, 89 predicted proteins | sample LowCovwburrow_MG_FD_204930 | JGI IMG/M metagenome (GOLD analysis project Ga0316189, IMG submission 204930) | Coastal sediment microbial communities from Maine, United States - Lowes Cove worm burrow | ecosystem: Environmental > Aquatic > Marine > Coastal > Sediment | place: USA: Maine... | reverse complement strand
CCGTCGTCCCCATCATCGCCGCACTCGAACTCGGACTGGTAGCCGAACACAGGCACCGTCGCGTTGAGCACGTTGTCGAAGAGTCGCTCAGACCCGACTTCGATCTCCGGAATCTCGGGCACTGGAACGAGCCACGAGAACGCGCTGGCGTCGGCGTCGGCGCTGTACTCGATCTGCACGTGGGCTTCGACGAATCCGTCGCCAACCACAAACAAGATCGTCTCGCCGGTTTGGTCTACCGGCATTGGGGTGCCGTCTGGGGGCGGGGCATCGCAGAACATCCCGCCGCATGCGTCGGCGACGGAGGGCGCGGCCAGACCAATGCAGGCAGCAATGCCGGTGAACGCGATCTTTGTTATTAATGACATGGCCAGATGCTAGCTTTATTAGTATGCGCAGTGGGCGCAAGGTTCCTTTTAGCTCCGTCGAGCCTGCGTGCTGCGCGCGTTCGGTCCTTGCGGCAGGGCTTTGTATGACAAACACACCGGTGGCTGACGACGTCGATGGCTAATGCCGACTTCGGGCTCGACGGGTCGGCGGAGCCGTCTGGCCCGCGCCGTCCCCTGTCGGATCCGAGCCCGCATTTGATCCGACAGACCGGTCGTGGCGTTTCCCAACTCGTGATGCTCAGTCGTTCCAAGCACGCCGGCCCGCCCCCACTCCACCGTCCGCGCGTCGCCGTTGTTGGCGGAGGGACGGCGGGCATGGGCGCGGCACGTCGCTTGGTCGAAGCCGGCTGTGAAGTCACCCTCATCGAGTGCTTGCCGCGTCTGGGCGGTGACTGTTTTGGCGTTGACGTCCCGCTGCCGGACGGAGGTTCACATCGGGTCGATGTCGGCGTCAGCGACTTCAACATCGACACCTTTGTCCGGATTCGTTCACTGCTCGACGAACTCGAGCTGCAGTACCGGCCCATCTGTCAGGACGCCTCGTTCATGACCCCCGCGGGCGAGACGACGATGTTCACGCAGGGGGGGCAGCTTGAAACGCTCGAGGAGGGGCTCGACGCGGGGTCGCTCGCCGAAGAGATCGCGCGCTTCAATCTGGCTTGTGTCGAGGTGCTCGAGGGCGAGGCATACGGTGGCTGGACACTTGGTCGGTACCTCCACGCGAAAGGTTACAGCCAAGCGCTGGCCGAACACTTCTTGTACCCGCGTGCCATCGGCTGCTTCTCCATGCCCGACGGCGACCCGGCCGAGATGCCGGTCCAGTCGCTGGTGCGTTTTTGGCGAATGCACGGCCTCGTGGGGGGAGGCCCAGCGCGGCGCATGTCTGTCGTGGGTGGCATGCATGTGTACTGCGCGGCAATGCAGCGTTGGCTGGCCGAGATGGGCGCCGACATCCGATGCAGCACGCGGGTCATCGGGATCGTGCGTCGTGAGGATGGCGTCGAGATCCGCGCGATTACTCGTGACGACGAGCACCTGGTGTTCGGGGTCGACCACGTTGTCGTCGCGACCAATCCCAATGAAGCGCTCCCGCTGCTGGAAGATCCCTCCGCGCAGGAGTCGGCCGCGTTCGACGGTATCCCGTACCAGCGCGCCCGCCTCGTGGTGCATACAGACGCGGCGGTGCTCCCTCCTGATCCGGGCACGTGGGGCGCCTACAACTACATCGTGCCGCGCGGGGCCGCGCCCAAGGTCCGCCCGACGATCACGTTTTTTCCCAATCGCATCCTTGGGCTCCCCGCGGACGTGCCCGACGTGTTCGTGACGATGAACCCGGCGATCGAACCAGCAACTGAACACATCATCGCGCAGCGCTTCTTCGAACACCCAGTCGCCTCCCCAGCGACCGAGGTCGCAGCGCGGCGCATCGATGCGCTTCAAGGGGAGCGAGGGACTTGGTTTTGCGGCAGCTACCTCGCGGAGCCGTTCCTGCACGAGCAGGCCCACGGCAGCGGCGAAGACATCGCAACGCGTTTGCTGGACAGCCTCGCGACGCGGGCGTGCGCGCGACTGCCAAGTCCACGGGCCGTTGGCCCCGCGCCGATGCTCGCTGCGGGCGCAGCACTGTAGCGCCCAACGCGGAGCGGATTCGTCACGCAGGCTCGAGGTCGCAGGCCCGAGTCCGCTTGTCCGGCCAGGTCGCGCTGCATCGTGAAGGTAGAGCGCTTGTGGCGCGATGATGCCGAATCCGCCGACAGTGGCCCTTTTCGGAGCAATGGCGGCGTCCTGGGTACCCCGTCGATGCCCCAAAAAAAGATTGTCACAAGACAGGTTCGGGCCGCGTTGGTCGGGCGCAACACGCACTGGACGTCCGTCGTTGCAGTTTTGTCCCGACGTCCGCGGAAGTCCATCATCATGCCCGCAATCAACTTTCTTCGCCGAATCTTCAGCCCCGCAATGCCGTCCAGCCCACAGTCCGACCCCAGCTCCGCAGCGGGGGGCACCTTGGTCGCCACCGACGGACGCAGCCTGCCCCTTCGCGCGGTGTGTCTGTCGGGCCGCCTCCGTGGCGGGGTGGGGCGGGTCGTGCTGGAGCAAGCGTTTGTCAATCCGCATGCCGACCCGCTGCGGGTGACGTATCAGCTTCCGCTGCCCAGCGACGGAGCCGTAAGCGGTTTTTCGTTCCGCGTTGGCGAGCGGGAGATCGTGGGCGAGGTCGATCGCAAAGCGCGGGCGCGCGAGCGGTTCGAGCAAGCAATCGCCGAAGGGCGCACAGCGGCCCATCTTGAGCAGGAGCGCACCAGCATGTTCACCCAGGAGGTCGGCAACATCCCGCCCGGCGAAACCGTCGTTGCGAGGGTCGAGGTCGACCAACCCCTGGTGTGGATCGCCGACGCACGGGGCGTGGGAGGATGGGAATGGCGCTTCCCGACCGTCGTGGCGCCGCGCTACATGGCCGAGCCGGGCCGTGTGCCCGACGCGCCGCGGATTGCCGTCGGAGTCAGCACGCAGCCCCGGGCGATCACGATGGAGCTGGAGATGGACGTGGCCGATGCGTTGCCCCACGGAGCGCAGCCAAGCTCGCCGTCGCACGCACTGGCCCACGGACCTGGCGGACACGTCTCGTTCGCTGCACAAACGGTAGGCCTCGACCGTGACGTCGTGCTGCGTTGGCCGGTCGCCAGCCCGCGCGTCGGACTGTCGATCGATCTGGGGCGCGCACCCGCAGGCCGCAACCCAGCCGCGGCCTCGGAGGACTTGTTCGGCCTGCTGACCATCGTGCCGCCCTCGACGCCCTCGCGCGATGTGGTGGCCCGCGACCTTGTCGTGCTCCTCGATACCAGCGGTTCGATGGGAGGCGAGCCCCTGGCGGGGGCCAAGCGCGTGGCATCGGCGCTCGTCGACGGGCTGTCTGCCCACGACACCGTCGAGCTGGTCGAGTTCTCGAGCCGTGTCCGCCGTTTTGACACGGCGCCAAAACCGGCGACCGCGACCGCCAAGCGCGACGCGTTGGCATGGATCGATTCGCTGCGTGCGGGTGGAGGCACCGAGATGGTCTCGGGGGTGCTCGCCGCGCTGCAAGGGATCCGTGCCGAGGCGCAGCGTCAGGTCGTGGTCATTACCGACGGCCTCATCGGCTTCGAGCGCGATGTGGTCTCCGCGGTCCTCGAGCAGCTCCCCGCGAGTTCCCGACTGCACATGGTGGGAGTCGGCTCGGCGGTGAATCGTTCGCTGACCGCCGCTGCGGCCCGTGCGGGTCGGGGGGTCGAGGTGGTCATCGGAGTCGGCGAAGATCCTGAGCCCGCGAGCCGTCGGTTGCTCGCGCGGACCACGGAGCCGCTCGTTGTGGATCTCGTGCTTGAAGGCGCGTGCCTGCTGGAGCACGCACCGCATCGGCTGCCCGATCTGTACGCGGGGAGTCCCGCCTTGGTGTCGGTCCGACTCGACAAAACCGGCGGCGAGATCATCGTCCGCGGCCGCACCGCAACCGGCACCTGGGAGTCCAAAGTGGTCGCGCGGGGCCCAGCCCACGGCGTTGGCAGCCCGGGCGTGATGGCGTTGCTCGGCCGGGAGAAGGTCGAGGACCTCGAGCTGGCGCGCACCGCAGGGGCGGAGGCGGCCCAGACCGACGAGGTGATCGCGCAGATCGGCTTGCAGTATCAGATCGCGACACGCCTGACCTCGTGGCTGGCGGTCAGCGACACCATCGACGTCAATCCCGAGGACCCGACGCGTCGTGAGACCGTGCCGCAAGAGCTGCCGCATGGCATGTCGGTCGCAGGCCTCGGGCTGCGGCAGGCGGAGCGGACCCGAGGCATGCCTTCGCCTGCTCAATCACTCGCTGCTTCCATGCCGCCGTCTCCCGCCGGAGCGTTCGCCGACGCCGATGACGAGGAGGGCATGGGCGCCCTCTTCGAGCGGAGCCGCAGTCGTGGCGGTGGCTCCCGTGGTCGGCGCCGAGAGATGCCCGCCGCACCCGGCCGCCCAGCCAAGCCGAAGGCCCGGGTGAGGCGCGCGCGGGGCGACGCGGCACGCTCGAAGAAGGCCTCCGACGAGACGTCCAAGGAGCTGGCCGCGGCGCTCACCCTCGCGGGCGTCGTGCGCTCCCGCGAAGACGGCCGCTGGATCCTCGAGATCACGCTGATCGAGGCACTGTCGTGGGCTCCAGGGACCGACGCAGTCCTTCACCTGGAAGACGGCACTCAGGTCGCGGCGACGCTCGGGGCGGGCACAACCCGCCCGGGTCCGGTCTCTGCGGGGAGTACCGTGCGCTTGGTGCTCGACTTGTCTGCGCCCGTGTCACGGCTCGCGGCGTTTGTCACCCTTACCCTGGGCGTCCGTCCCTTTCGGGTAACGCTGTAGCCTTCGTGAACGACCTCGACACACTCTTGCCCAACATCGTCGCTGGCGACTCCGACGCGTTCGCGCGTTGGGTCGCCGGTGCCGAGCACCGCATCCGGGCAAGCCTGTCGTCGGTGGCGGCGTCCGTGGATGTGGAGGCGGTCGTGCAAGAGACGTTGCTACGAATCTGGCAAGTTGCGCCACGCGTAACCCTGGACGGTCGGCACAACGCACTGCTGCGCCTGTCGATCCGGATCGCGCGCAACGCAGCGATATCGGAGCTGCGGCGCCGCGCGTCGCGGCCGGACGCGGTGGCTTCCCTGGAGCGCACTCAGGCGACCGACCCCGAGGTTGGGCCCGTGGAACCCGACCCACTGCTGCGCGCACGCATCGTGCAATGTCGCGACGCGCTGCCGGCCAAGCCCGCGCTGGCCCTGGGAGCCCGGCTGTCCGTAGAGGTCCGGCCCGACTCGACCCTGGCGGCGGATCTCGGCATGAAGCTCAACACGTTCCTGCAAAACGTCACGCGGGCGCGAAAGCTGCTGGCGGCGTGTCTCGAAAAGCACGGCATCGATCTTGATGCGGAGTTGGTATGACTGAAGAGTCCGATCGAGAACACCTCATTGAGCTCGTCGTGAGTGCGTGGCGACCGGAGGACAGAGACGGCGGCGTGCGAGCCCATCCCGCGTGGCACGATCTGGACGCGGGCGGACGCTTGGAGGCCGCTGAGCGCACAGCACGGGCGAGACGGATCGAGGCCGCACTCGACCCCGAGGGGCTATCGAGCACGGCCCGGGCGGTGCTGGCCAAGATCCGCGGCGCCTAGCTCCAGCCGGCCCCTAGGCGGGGGGCGCTGGGATGACGGCAACCGTGATCCCAAGGCCAGCGTCGCGCAGCCGTTGGACCAGGTGCCTACCCATCGCGGCGGCAGGCGTGGCGAGCCCGCCTTGCAGCGGCAGCGACTCGCGCTCAGTCGCCAGGCACAGCGCGGACTCGGCGATCATCTTTGCGGTCTCGGTGTATCCGGGATCGCCGCCGCTCACCGTTGCTGTGGCGGTCGCCTCACCGCAGTTGGCGACGACCTTGACCCGAAACCAGCTCTCGTTGCGCGTGGCCTCGCTTGGGCCCGCGCCGGACGGATGCAGCGACCCCAGCAGCGAGCGAACGGGCGGAATCTTGGCGGCAAGCGTGAGGGCGCCCATGCCGGCCGCAAGCGGCACCATGTGCCAGCGCGACTTTGTTTCGAACCACGCCCGGTACCCGAAACCGTCGCCATACGCCGCCAGCGTCGCGCTTCGGCGGACGACCATCGGATCGATCGTGGGCATCGGCACCACCCACCGCGCAACGTCCGACGCAAAGTGAGCGCCTGGCGAGCGGCCACCACCGCCGCCGCCGCCGCCGGATTTGGGGCGCAGCGGCGTGTCGCTCAGGATGCCGAGCAACGAGTTCCAGGTTCCGCCCGACGGCTTTCCTTTGGCTGCGACGTAGCCGTTGGCCGTGATGGGCTGGCCCGTTTTTTGTGCGTGCTCGCGGAGCGCATCGGCGACCAACCATGCCCCGACGTCGTGCGGGATGCTGTCAAACCCGCAGCACGGCACCAGCAGCACGTTTCGCTCCCGCGCGGCCGAATCATGCTGGGCTATCATCTCGCGCCAGAAGGGGGGCTCTCCTGTGAGATCCACGTAGTCGGTGCCTGCTTCGACACAAGCGGCAACCACAGGCGGCCCGTGTTGTTCGTAGGGACCGACGGTCGTGAGCAGGACGCGGGTGCGAACGGCGACATCCGCCAGGCTCTGCGGATCGCTGGCCTCGGCTTGGTAGATCGCCAGCTCGGACAGGGCTGGGTTCTGCTTGGCCAGTCGCGCACGCACGCCGCGGAGCTTGTCGAGGTTGCGCCCAGCCAGGGCCCAGCGGTCGACAGAGAGTCCTTCCTTGGCCGCCAGGTAATCGGCGACGAGGCCGCCGGTGAAGCCGGTCGCCCCGTAGACTGTGACATCGTGCTGTCTCATCGCTGGGCGCGGACGCTAGCAGGTTGCGGTCGCGCTGGCTGAGAATTTGGTGAACCCCCCTCAGACCGGCAAACTGGCCGTTCGCGTGACGGAGTCCAAGCCCAAACGCCGGACGGAACCCGCCCGCGGCGCGTCCACGGCGATCCGGCTCGGCGTCGACATCCATCCGCTGCAGGACCTGTACTACCAGCTGATGCGGCGCTCTTGGGCGTTCCTCATCGCTGGCCTCGTGGCCTCGTACCTGCTCGCGAACCTCGCGTTTGCCTGCTTGTACCTCGCGGACATGAACGGCATCAGCCACGCGGAGACGGGCGGGTTCACCGACGCGTTTGCGTTCTCCGTGCAGACGCTGTCGACGATTGGCTACGGCGGGATGTCGCCGCAGACGACCTACGCCCACATGCTGGTGACGGCCGAGGCGATGGTGGGACTGCTCGGGTTCGCGATCGCCACCGGCCTGATGTTTCAGAAGTTCGCCCGGGCCCGGGCCATGGTCCAGTTCTCGGACTGCGTCGTGATCTCCGTGCGCAATGGCAAGCCCGTGCTCATGTTGCGGCTAGGCAACGCGCGCGGCAACGAGATCATCGAGGCCAACCTGCGGCTGACGATGCTCAAGCCCGAGGTCTCCGAAGAGGGCCATCGCATGCGGCGGCTGCACGACTGTGACCTGATTCGCTCGCACACGCCGATCTTCATTCTGAGCTGGCTCGTGGTGCACGAGATCGACGAAAATAGCCCATTGTGGGGCGAGACCGCCGAGTCCTTGATCGAGCAGAACGCGCTGTTCATCGTCACGATGACGGGCATCGATGCAACGTTCTCGGCGACGGTTCACGCTCGCAAGATCTATAGTCCGGATACCGTCCGGATAGGCGAGCGGTTCGTCGATGTGATCGCCACTGAAGCCGGGCGGCCCACCACGATCGACTACAACCGCTTCGACGAGACGGAGCCCGATCCCGTGGGCGTGGATGCCGTTGCGCTCATGCGCCCGGCCGCGATGGACTAGACCGTCGATTCGATCGAAGATGCGGGCGTGCATCCCACGACCCGTTGCTATCTGTTTGTGCTGCTGTGCGGGGCTACGATCGCGCCCGTCGGCGACCACTATCACGTGGCGACGGGCGTGACCGAGTACTTCACCGACTTTGGGCCGGTGTGGCTGGGGAACAGCCCGCTGTGGTTTGTGGTGCTCGTGTCGACCTTCATGGCTGGGCTCGCGGTGCTGCAGGGACTCGTCCGGCCCACCGACAAGGCGCCCTCGTCGGCATCGGTTGTGTTGCTGTCACCGCTGCTGCTGCTCGGGCTCTACCTCGCGACCAGCTTCTATCCTGCGCGTGAAGGCGGAAGTCTCGAAGCGCTGATGACGGCGGCTGCGCTCGTCACCTACCTCGCGCTCGATCGCACCCGCGCAGGGTTTTGGATCGCGGTGGTCGTGGCCGTGGGTGCGACCGGGGTTGAGATAGCGCTCGTTCGGTTCGGCGTCTTTCGGTACCTCCCGCAATCCGATGAGCTATGGGGGGTCGCGCCCTGGCTACTCCCGCTGTATTTCGCCGCTTCGATTGCGGTTGGCGCTGTCGGGCGCCACATGACCCGCCCAAGGGGCTAGGCGGCCGCGGCGGCGGTGACGCCAAAATGGGTCGCCACATTGAATCGGCGGCCTCTCATTTTGTGGGTGGCTGCGCTCGCACCACGTAACACGCGCTAGTCCCGCGACGTTGTGTTGGTCAACGACCAGGCAACTATGCGGTGCGCCGCAAACGCCTCAGAGCTTCGGCTCTCCACGCACGGTCCCGCGCCTTGCCAAACCGCAGCCGGGACCCACGTTGCAAGTTCACTCTGCCGCACCGGGCCCCAACCCGTTCCGCGAGCGAACGTGCTGCACCCGAGCTTGTCCCACCCCCAACCAGCCCAGCCCACGGAGACCCAATGACCACGGCCAAACAAGCCCATACCGCAAGCGCCCCCACTGGCTCGCGCGGCGCCGCCCCGGACATGGTCCTGGCGACGTACATGCGCGACGTTGCCCGTTATCCGCTGATGACCCCAGACGAGGAGCGGCAGCGCGCCGAATCCATCGTCGAGCTGCGGGCGACCTATTGGCGGCACATCCTCGGCTACACCCCGTATACGCAAGCCGTGGTCGAGTTCCTGCGCGACGAAAGCGAGGACGCCGCGAAGCTGGTGGCCGAGCTTGAGCAGCTGCGGGATGCCTCCGAGGCGCTCAAGCTTCACCGCAATGTAGTCAACCGAGAGGCGTTCGACGCCGCAGTTACGGCGCTCGCCACTCGACTCGCGCGGCAAGACGGCGAGTGCATGCTGGCCGATCGCATCGCCTCAGAGCTGGAGATGCTCGGCCAAGGGCACCACCGCGGGATCTCACTCAAAGTTCGACCGCCGCGTAAAGAAAGTCGCCCGTTCGCGGCGCTGCTTGCGGCCGTGCGTGCGGCTTCGGTCGCACACACCACGGAGCGAAACCGCTTCGCCAAGGCCAACCTCCGACTCGTTGTTCGCATGGCACATCGCCACCGCGGCAGCGGGTTCTCGGTCGGCGATCTCGTGCAAGAGGGCAACCTCGGGCTGCTCAAGGCGGTCGACCGCTTCGACCCCGCGCGCGGCTTCCGGTTTTCGACGTACGCCAGCTGGTGGATTCGCCACTACATGCGGCGCGCGATCGTCAACCGCGGGCGGACCATTCGTCTGCCGCAGCACCTGCACACGCTGGCCAACAAGGTCACGCGGGCACGCCGCGAGCTCCGCGGCCGCCTGGGGCGCGAACCCGACGAGCAAGAGCTGGCCGAGGCGGCGCACACCAGCCCCGACAAGCTCGCACTCGTCGACGAGGCCCTGGCGACCAAGGCACTGTCGTTGGATGTCTCCGCATCCGACGATGATCCGCGGCCCGTCGTCGAGCTCATCGCTGCGCCTGAGGAGCGTGGCCCAGGCGAGGACATCGATGTTCGGCGCGCGACCGAGCGCCTCCACGGAGCGATCCTCGAGCTGGATGCGATGTCACGCGACATCTTGAGGCAGCGATTTGGCCTCGACGGGGGGGAGCCGCGCACGCTGGCCGAGATCGGGCACCAGTATTCGTTGTCGCGCGAGCGGATCCGGCAGTTGCAGGTCGCCGCGCTCGGTCGAGTACGGCGACGCCTGGGTCCCTCAGCCTAGTTGGGGCCGCCAACCGGCCCTCGTTGCTGTAGCCTCCCCGCGTGACCGAGGACGAAGACGAGCGCTACATGGCGCTGGCGCTCGAAGTTGCCGAGGACGCGATGCACCGCGGCGATGTGCCGGTCGGTGCCGTCGTCGTGGCGAACGGCCGCGTCATCGGGGTGGGATACAACCGTCGCGAGGCGCACGCGGACCCGGCCGGCCACGCCGAGGTCGTCGCGCTGCGGGACGCGTGTCGGACGATGGGGCGCTGGCGGGTCGACGGGGCGACGCTGTACGCAACCCTGGAACCGTGTCCGATGTGCGCGGGTGCCCTCGTCAATGCACGCGTTGCACGCTTGGTCTACGGGGCCACCGAGCCCAAAGCGGGCGCGGTCCGCAGCTTGTACGAGATCTGCACCGACCCCCGCCTCAACCATCGCCTCGACGTGCGCGGCGGCGTTCTTGCCGAGCCCAGCGCCGCGTTGCTGCGAAGTTTCTTTCGGGCGGCCAGAGCACGCGCGCGCAAGCGTCCAACCGCTGTAGACTGAGGGCGGTGCCCTCCAAGTCGCAGCCGTTGACCGTGCAGAGCGCGGAGTTGCGCGAGGTGCAGCGGATCTTGGCGCGCGAACGCTTGAGCCTTGACGACCCTGCGGAGGAACGGACCTGCTTTTTTTCGCACGTGGGCGCCCAGCGAAAGCTGACGCCATGCGCATGGGTTGGGCACCGCGACCTCGTCTACGCGATGGCGTTGGCCAATCTCAATCCGATCCAACGCCACGCGTTGGCCAACGCGGTGCTCATCGAGCACGAGCGTGAGTTCGGCATCGGTCGGTTGCAGCTGCGCGCGGTGTCCTCGGGCCTGCCGCTCGGCGGATCGAGTTTGGAGCTGCGCCAGCGCACGGGCGGACCGCGCTGCCTCTACACATGGGCGCTCGGGGCCGAGCCCGTACCCGTGCAGTGCGACTGGTTGCTCCTGCGCGCGCAGGCGGGCTGGGCGCTGGAGCATCGGCCCAAGCAATTGTCGGCGATGGGGCTGTCCACGCTTGTGGCGCTCGGCGGCGAGGTCGTGGTGTTGGTGTCCAGTGCGGTCGCTGCGTTGCAGGTCGCCCGACTGTGCGCATCGAAGCTGTCGATCGCGGCGCACCCCAGGTTTTCGCCCTACATTGAAGGGCTGCAACCCGAGGCTCCCGTGCTGCTGTGGCCGCACGACGCGCTCGATGGTGCCGGGCTCCGCCGACGAGAGATCGCCGCGGTGGCTCTGGTCGGGGCCCCCGAGCCCATCCGGCAAGAGGCGGTGCGGTGGCAAACGCGTCGCGCTTCGCGGGGGCCCGTCGAGGTGGTCGAGTCGACCTGCCCTGGGCGGATCGATCGCGAGGGACTCGCGCGGTTTTGGAACGCGTGCGGCCGGCCCCGCATCCTGCTCCGTGGCGACCCGCAATGGGCCAGCTCGGGGGCTGCGTGGCTGCAATCCCTCGGCGCGACCGTCGAAGTCCAGGGCCAGGCCACCCAGCTGAGCCTGTTGTGACCTCGTTGGGGGCGCCCGAAGGGGCTTGTGGCCCGGCACTGAACGGGCCTGCGGTATCGCCCGCGCTCTGATCTGGTGATGCGCGGGCCACTCCCTTAGAATCTCGTTCCCTTCGAGCGCACTCTTGGCTGACACGACCGAAAACCAGCGATTCAATCCGCTTCTGCCGTTCGTCGTCGGCGCAGTCGGTGCGGTCGTCATGCTGCTGGACTTCCCCAATCACGCCTATATCGGGGCGCTGCTCGCCTTGGTCGGCGGTGTTGCCGGTACCTGGCTTGGTACCGATGCCGCTCAGGCCATCCGCGGCCAGCAGCGCGTGGAGCAACAGCTCCGCGAGGCAACCGCCGAGCTCAAGGCGCTCGCCGCCGAAGAGGCCGTGTCTCCGGCCGAGCACGAAAAGGTCAACGAGCGCTTTGCGGCGGCGCGGGCCGAGCTCGCAACCGCCGAGGGGCAGATAGGCGAACTCGAGACCAAGCTGCACAGCGCCGAGGTCGATCGCGATGGCGCGGTAGGCAAGGTGGCGGCGCTCGAGCTCGAGCTCGAGGATGCACGCAACCGGCTCGAATCTCGCGGATCCGCGGCGGCTGTCGCGAGCGAATCGGTCGAGGTACTGCGCGAGCGCATCGCGGAGCTCGAGGAGGCGCTCGTCTCGATCAAGGCCGTGCCCGAAGAGACGCCGGGCGGGTCCCAGCTCGCACGCCTCGACGAAGACATCAACGAGTCGGTCACGGTTGTCGCCGAGATCAGCGGCACGATGGGCACCATGAAGGGTGGCCTCAGCGCGATCAGCGATTCGGTGGCCTTGCTGGCGAGCAATGCCGAGGAGTCGTCCAGCTCCATCCTCGAGATGGCCGCCGCCAACGATGAGGTCGCCGAGAGCATGTTCAACCTGGCCGCCTCGGTTCAGGAGACCGCCACGTCGATCGAGCAGATGACGTTCTCTGTAAAGGAGGTCGCCAAGAACATCGAGGCGCTGTCGACCACGGCCGAGGAGACCTCCTCCGCGATGAACGAGATGGATATCTCGATTCAGCAGGTCGAAAACAACGCCAACGAGACGGCGCAGCTGTCCGAAGAGGTCGTGTGGGCGGCCGAGGGCGGCGTCGATGCGATCAATCAGACCATCGAGGTCATCAACCTGATCAAGAACTCGGCCGCGGACGCGGTGAATGTCATTTCACGCCTCGGCGGCCGTATCGACGAGATCGGGAAGATCCTGTCGGTGATCGACGACGTGTCGGAGCAGACAAACCTCTTGGCGCTCAACGCTGCAATCATTGCGGCGCAGGCGGGTGAGCACGGTAAGGGCTTCGCGGTCGTCGCCGATGAGATCAAGGATCTCGCTGAGCGCTCTGCGACAAGCACCAAGGAGATCGCCGACATCATCAAGGCCGTGCAGCGCGAGTCCAAGAACGCGGTCTCGGCGGTGCAGCGGTCGAGCAAGAGCGTGGACGATGGTGTGCGCGTCAGCCACCAAGCTGAGGATGCACTGCGGCGAATCTCCGACGCGGCGCGTCGCTCCACCCAGATGGTGCGGGAGATCGCACGGGCAACCGTCGAGCAGAGCAAGGGCTCCAAGCAGGTCACCGATGCCATCAACGTGGTGGCGACGACGGTGCAGCAGGTCGCGACGGCCACCGCCGAGCAGGCGCGAGGCGCGGAGCAGATCATGCGGTCAGCCGAGAAGATGAAAGCGATCACGCGGCACGTCGAGCGATCGACGCAGGAGCAAACCCGCGGAAGTCGTCAGATCACGCGGGCGGTCGAGACCATCAGCGAGATGGTCAACCAGCTCAACGAGTCGCATCGCGGCCAGGTCGCAGACGCCGAGAGCATCAGCGGCCAGCTCGAGCAGCTCAGCACGAACTCGGCCCGGCAACGCGATCGCGTGGGTCGGATGCGCGACTAGAAAACGGGGTGTCGAACCCCCGGTCGAACGGGTGGGCACATCGGCGGTTTTTGCGGGGGGTTGGCGTTTCCTGAGAACGCTGGGTTTCTCTGGAGCGGGGGACGGGCTATCGTCACCGGGTGTTGAGCATTGGGCCAACCGAGATCTTCGTCATCGCGGTGTTGGCGCTCGTGTTGTTCTCTCCGCGCGAGCTCCCCGGCCTCTTGCGGTCGGCGATGAAGTTCTGGGGCTCGATCAAGCGGACCGCCGACGACTTCAAGCAAGCGATCATGCAGGAGGAGTCCCTGCAGGATCTGCGCGATGTGTACGACGGAACCAAGTCATCCCTGCGCAAGGCCGAGACGGATGTGCGGCGCGACCTCATGAAGGCACGCACCGACATGCGCAAGGCACAGGGGCAGCTGGCGAAGTTCACCAAGGTGGCCAAAGAGCGTGCCGAGGCTGAGGCCGCTACCGCAACGCCCACCGAGCCCGCCGAGGCCAGCACCGATGGCGCCGAGCCCAAGACGGACGCCAGCGAGCCCAAAGCAGTCCAAGCCACAGCACCCGCGACCCAAGTCGCGTCCGCGCCTGGGGCGAGCACCAGCCCCCCCGGGACGGTCGCGGCCGGTGCCGCTGAGCCCGGCGCGAGCAAGCCTGGTGACTCGGCCGCGAATCAAGGCGCGGCGTAGGCCCGCAAAGCAGAGCGATGAGCGACGAACAAGACGAGTCCGACGACTCCGGGAGCTTTCTGACCAGCGGGCCCGATGGCGACACTCCCATGTCGTTCTTCGACCACCTCGCCGAGTTGCGCAAGCGGCTCCTACGGGCGGTCATCGCGGTCGTACTGGGATTCGTGATCGCGTGGATCTTCCGGTTCGAGCTGCAGAATTTCCTCAATCAGCCCTTGGCTGATGCCTGGGCGTCCACGCCTGAGCTTCCGGGCGACAAGCCGCAGCTTCAGAACCTGGCGGTGTTCGATGTGTTTCTTGTGCACATCCGGATCGCCGTGACCGCGTCGCTGTTTGTCTCGGGGCCGTTTGTCCTGTGGCAGATCTGGATGTTCGTCTCGCCGGGCCTCTACAACAAAGAGAAGAACATCGTTGTCCCGTTCGTGTTCACGAGCGCGGTGATGTTCATTCTCGGCGCGGGGTTCTGCTACATCTACGTCATTCCCGTCGCGACGAGCTGGTTTCTGCAGTACCCGCTCGACAACGCCGCCGGATCGAACGTCGATATCGTCAACGCGTACACGTTCGCCGACTACACCAAGTACATGACCCGGCTGCTTCTGGCGTTCGGGTTGGTGTTCGAGTTCCCGCTGGGGATCTACTTCCTCGCGCGGGTCGGCGCGGTGACCCACAAGACCCTCATCAAGCACTGGAAGGTCTCCGTGGTCGGTGCCTTCCTGATCGGGGCGTTTCTCACGCCGCCCGAGCCCATCACCCAGGTGCTCATGGCGATGCCGATGGTGATGATGTATTTCGGCAGCATTGGTGTGGCGTACTGGGCCAGCAAGCCATTCCGCGAACAGCTGGAGCGACGAGAAGCCGAACTCGCGGCCTATGACGCCGAGGAGGCGGCCAAGGCCGCAGAGGCTGCGGAGGCCGGAGAATCCCCGGATCTGGACGACGACGACGACGACGACGCCTGGTAGGGGCGGCAATAGTTTCTTGGGGTGCGCTCTAGTCGGCCCCGCAAACGTTGCCTATCCTTCGCGCATGGCTGGGTTATCGCGTCTTTCGCGCTTCTCGAAAACTCTACTCGCATGCGCGCCCCTGGCCGCGTTGCTGTTCGCTCCCGGATGTACCTGCGGCTCGGGGCCCTACGAAGGCGACTACTACGACGGTGATCGCCCCGGCTCGATGAAGAACGTGAAGTTCATCGAGTCTGCCAAGGGCGACCCCAAAGTCATGGGGTGCGCTGACGGTCAGCGGGAGGGCTTCGCCGATCTCAAGAAGAACCCACGTGTTGCTGGCTGCATCGGTGAGTGGGACGGCGCCAAGAGCCTGCAGGCCAAGCCCACGGGTAAGCCGTGTGGTGACGACGGTGAAAAGTGTGCGGTACCGGCCGACGTTTGCGCCGAGGACTGGCACGTCTGTGGCTCGACCACGATGGCCAAAGACCTCAAGGAGCACACCGATCAAAAGGAGTGCAAGAACGCTGGCCCGGGTCGGTTCAATGCGGGCATCAGTCACTCGCCCAGCGAGGAGATCAGCCCGTGTCCGAAGATCACACCGGCCACCAAGCTCAAGTGCGTCTCGGCCGGCCTTGGGTCAGAGCCGGTGTGCTGCGGCAACGACTGCAAGTCCGGTAAGTGCAAGGACGCGGTCTGGAAGGGCAAGACCGAGATCTCGCGCGGTACGTCCGAGGGTTGTGGCGCTGTGACGTCCAAGACCAACGGCGGCGTGATGTGCTGCTACGACAAGCCCGGCAATCCGGAAGCGGGCGCTCCCGCGGCGGGTGGCGCGAAGGCTCCGGCGGCAGGCGACGCGAAGGCTCCGGCGGCAGGCGACGCGAAGGCTCCGGCGGCAGGCGATGCGAAGGCTCCCGCGGCAGGCGACGCGAAGGCTCCCGCGGCAGGCGACGCGAAGGCTCCCGCGGCAGGCGACGCGAAGGCTCCGGCGGCAGGCGATGCAAAGGCTCCCGCGGGCAAAGCCCCGGCAGCCAAAGCTCCGGCCCCAGCGGGCAAAGCTCCCGCCGCCAAAGCGGACGGCTGAGTTGTGCTCAAGGCGCGCGCCCGCCTCGGGCGCGGAGCCTCGCGCGGTTCAGTTCGTAATCTCGCCCGCGCGCAGCGAGCTGATGTACGCGTCGACGTCGATCCGCGGCGGTCGTTGGACCTCCACGACCTCCGAGGTCAGGACGTCGGCGTGCGATCCCCAAAACTGAATCCGGCGGCCGAGCCAGTGCTCGTCCTGGCCCATGGGCGGCAGTTTGACGGCACGGAGTCGGAGTGCGGCGTGATCGCGGAACCAAGCGCCGCTCTCGCGGTCACGAACCCCGACACACTCGTCGGTGCGGAGGTGGTACTCCGTGTTCTTGGTCACGAACATCCGGTGACGGCGGCGGTTGTCCAACATGCTTCCAAGTGGCCATGTCGGACCCTTCGGAGCAAAAAAGCTACGAGGCACACATCAGCCTGCACACGTGTGCGGGCCTGCTAAAATGCATGGGCCGTGGCAAGAAACGAGCTGCTGTCCAACCTGCCCAAGTTTCATCCGGGGGCACTGGCTCTGTTTGCCATCACCGCGCTGGCCACGGCGCTGCTGGCCGATCAGCCTGCGGGCGCGGCGTTGCGACTGGTGCCCGCAGATGTCTACACGGGTTCCACCGTGTGGGCCCCGCTTACGGCCACCTTCATGTACCCCGATGGTGGGGCGGGGCTCGTATTGGGCACCCTCATCATCCAGTGGTTCATTGGCGGCCAGCTCGAAGCATTTTGGGGCACCCGGAAGTACGTGACCCTCATCTTGGGCTGCAGCGTGGCGGGCTACTTCGCCTCGACCCTGCTCGGCTTGGTATCGCCGACAATCGCCTCGACACCCGTCGGCGGCTCGTCCGCCATGGACGCCGCCACGCTGGCTGCGTACGGCGTTGTGTTCGGTCAGCGGATGATGTCGTTGCTGGGCGCCGTTACGCTCAAGGTACGCACGTTCGCGATGGTCCTCATTGGCCTTGGGATCTTCTCGCCCTTGGCCCGGGGGGCACCGTGGCCAGTGGTGGTCCCGCTGCTCACGGCGCTGGGTGTTGCACTACTGGTCACAATGCAGCCCTGGCGTCGAAAGGGGAGTTCGGGCAAGCTCGGGGGGCCGAAGAAACGCAAACCGCGCACGAATCTGCGCGTGGTGCGACCTGATGATGAACTGCTGAACTAGATATCAGCACGACTGACGCCCCGACCCAGGCAACGCGCGACGGTGACCACCAAAGATCACGATGCTACTGAGACGTCGACGTCGATGACGACGACGTTCTTCGCGCCAGAGCACACGCACAAGCAGCTCCGCCGCGTCATGTTGCGCGTGAAGTCCGGGCCCGACAAGGGCTCTCAGATCACAGTTTCGCGCACTCGGATCACCGTGGGGCGCAGCGCGGTCAACGACCTCGTTCTGACGGACACGTCGATCAGCGGGACGCACGTCGAGATCGTACTCGGCGAGTCCTCGGTGCAGCTGCACGACCTCGACAGCACAAACGGGTCGTGGGTCAACGGAATCCGCATTCGCTCCTGCTACCTGGAGCCCGGCAGCGTGCTCAAAGTCGGCAAGACCGAGATCGAGCTGCTCTCGGCCGACGAGGTCCAGGTGCCCATCTCGGGCGAAGACCACTACGGCGCGCTGCATGGGCGGAGCCCCGTGATGCGCGAGATGTTCGCGGTGCTCGAGCGCGTGGCGCCCACCGAGATGAGCGTGCTCATCGGCGGCGAGACGGGCAGTGGCAAGGAGCTTGTCGCGCGTGCAATGCACGACGAGTCCAATCGTCAGCAGGGCCCGTTTGTGGTGCTCGACTGCGGCTCGCTCCCCCGCGAGTTGGCCGAAGCCGCTATCTTGGGCCACAAGAAGGGCTCATTCACGGGCGCAGTCGGCGACCGTGCGGGCTGCTTCGAGGAGGCCGATGGCGGCACACTCTTCCTCGACGAGATCGGCGAGCTTCCGCTCGACCTTCAGCCCAAGCTGCTGCGGGTTCTCGATCGTCGCGAGGTACAGCGGATCGGTGAGAGCCAGGTGCGCAAGGTCGATGTCCGCGTCGTCGCAGCAACGCACCGCGACCTTCGGATGATGGTCGGCCAGGGCCAGTTCCGCGAAGACTTGTACTTCCGCTTGTCGGTCATGCAGGTCGATATCCCGCCATTGCGCGATCGTGGTGCCGACAAGACGATGCTGGCCGACAAGTTCCTGGAAGACTTCGTCCGGGTCATGGGCGGCAAGGTGCCCAAGCCCACGCTGAGCGAAGCCGCTTGTGAAGCGCTGCTCGCCGAGGAGTTTCGCGGCAACGTTCGCGAGCTCAAGAACATGATCCAGCGCGCGGCTCATCTGTGCCACAACGGCCGGATCGAGCCGAGCGACCTCCACGTGGGGCGTCGCGAAGAGCCGCGTGCAGTGGGCGGCTCGCCCGACGGCACCACCGAGACGGGCTTCGACTCCGTGCAGTTCGAGCGGCCGTTCAAAGAGGCCAAGCAAACGATCATCGACGCGTTCGAGCGCGCCTACTTCGGTCGCCTGCTGGGCAAGACGGACAACAATCTCTCCCGGGCGGCCGCCGAAGCGGGGATCACCCGCTACTACCTGCGCGAGCTGCTCAAGCGGCTGGGCATGCACAAGAGTCGCGAGCAGGCCGCAGGGTGAGGCGCGGACGTTCGCAGCCGGCTCTGAGCGCTTGGCGTTCGATCCAATTGCTCGCAGTGTGCGCTGTCGTGGCCGCGACCCCCGCCTGCGCAGACGACGAGCCAGAGCCGGTCGTGGCGGCGCGCAAGTTCGCCGCCGCCGTCCGTCGCGGCGATGCCCAAACCGTACTCTCGTTGTCTGAGCGGTCCGTGGTGGATCGATTGTCCTCCGCGGCCGGCCGCGCCAGTGACCAGGTCGGCGGGCGTCGCAACGTCGAGCCCTACGAGATGCTCCAGGTCGTCGACGCCGACCCCGTGTTTCAGGTGGCCAAGGCTGAGCTTGTGACCAACGACGCAGAGACGGCCACGGTGCGGCTCACCGGGGCCAACGGGCAGACCCACGATCTCGGGCTGGTCAACGAGGACGGACAGTGGCACGTTCGGGTCCCGCTGAACCGTGAGTGACGACGAAAAGCCATCGAAAGACCTCGAGGATCCGGAGGCCACGCCGTCTGATTCCCCAGGCCTGAGCGCGGACGCAGCCGAGTCGAACGACCCGGCCGAGTCCAAGAGCGCGGTCGAGTCCAAGAGCGCGGTCGAGTCGCTCGACCCGGCGCCAGTGCTCCCATCACAAACCTCGACTGTCGACGCAGTGCTGGATGGTGACGCCGCGGAAGACGACGCCGCCGCGGAAGACGCTGCCGCTGCGGAAGACCGCGACGCCGCGGAAAACGACACCGCCGCGGAAACCTCAGACAAGGCCACCGCCGAGGCTGAGGTCGACGCGCCTGAACGTCCACCCATTCCCCGTGGGTGGCGGCTTGCCGTGCAGTTGCTGTTGCCCGTCGTGCTTTGCGCTGGGGCTGTGGGCGTGCACTGGAAGCTGAACGTGCCCGACAAGATCTCGGTGTCCCCGCGCGACCAGGGGGCCAAGGGCAAGAAGAAGAAAAAGAAGAAGCGGAAGAAAAAGGCCGCGGCAAAGAAGAAGGCGCGACCTCGGAGTGCTGCTGTGCTCGACCGCATGCACGAGCGGTGGGCGGGGCGTGAGCTCGAGGACGAGCCGGTCAGCGGCGAATGGGCTCGACGCCATCAGTCCTTGATCAGCAAGGCGTTCGTCGAGGCGAAGGAGGAAGCGTTCAAGGGCGCACCCGAGAATCCGACGCTGACGTTGGCAACGTCTAAATGCCACACGGTGCGCTGCCGGGTTGTCGTTCGCTCCCGCTTTCCCCACGAACTGACGGCGATCGAAGGCGCATTGGCCCGGCTGCAGAGCGACGATGAATCGCTGTGGCTCAGCTACGAGGCCGAGTTCGTCGATCCACCCGAGGGCGAAGCTGAGGGCCAGCAGGATCTAGTACTCGTCGTCGCATTCGCCGCGGACGATGTCGATCCCTCCACGATGGTGGTGGGCCCCGAAAAACCGGAGCCCGCGCCCGCTGACGACGCCGCCAAGCCGACCGATGGGCCAACACCGGTCATCAAGCGCAGCCCGAAGCCCGCCACTACGCCGAAGTAGCTGCCGAAGTAGCTGCGGGATTCGCTAGAACTTGAAGCTCGTGCTGAGCGCGGCTCCGCCTCGGCTGGGCGCAGCGCCCAGTCGCAGCTGGTGCCGCTTCATGGCTTGGGCGCCCGGCTTCTTCTTGTGCACCAACAGCAGCACAGAGAAGACGGCAGTCGTTGCGACGCCAACGCCGATCCCGACCCATGCGGCGCTCGCGACGGTTGCGAACCTGCGGCCCGCGCGGCAGGGCGTGCCCACGGCCTCGTTGTAGACCGCGTCCGGATCGTTGGGATCCGTGTTTTCTAGGGCGGCGTCGCAGATCGCGTTTTGATCCTGCTGGCGTGCCGTCCTGTCGATCGCGATTGCCGGGTTGTCCTCCGTGGCGATCACGGCGTCGGTGACTTCTTCTTCCTTCTTCTTGATCCCGACGACGCCAAAGCCGACGCCGAGGCCGATGCTGACGACGGTCAACCCGAGGCCGACGCCGAGTCCGGCCTTCTTCCAGCCTGGACCGTCTTTGTCGCGACCAAACCAGTACTTGCCCTCCTTGGGCTCGTCGTCCTTATCGCCGGTCGGGTCCGTCGCGGGGACGGGCGTGTCGACCTCGTCTGGGCCGGTCTCTTCTTCGATGCCCAGCAGGGTGTCGGCGATGGTCAGCGCGCGCGCGTCGATGGTGTCGGGCTTGAGGTCATCGGCGGTGATGGGTTCGCTCGTCTGATTGATGACGCGCCCGGCGGTCACGTCGAGCAGCTGAAGGTCGAGCTGATACTGCCCCTCGCCCTGCGTTTGAAGGTTGCCGTAGACCAGCTTCTCAACGGACAGTGCCTCGCCGCCCTCAGCCATACAGGCGGGCTCGAGGTTGTCGCAGCCCATCGTGAGTCGCATCTCGACGAGGCTGATCTCCTCGCCACCGCTGAACCCACGCGTTTCGAAGGCGCGGCGCAGCGCACCCGTCAACGCCGCGGAGGCCTTGGTGTCGTCGCCGTCGAGCCCGAGGACCGACGCGGGGACCGCCATCGCGGCCGTGGCTGCACCAGCAGCGACCCGATTGGCAGCAAAGGCCGGGGTCGCGAGCGTGGTCGATCCCACCGAAACGGCGAGAGCGAGGCTCAACAGGGAGGTCATCGGGCGGGACGTGCTCGGCATCGTGGCGCGACTTCACGGACACGCTGTCATGCCGCGACGCGCGATACAACGGTTTTCCCGGGAGCTGAGCATTCGTTAGGGGGTTTGCTCCCTATTGAGGGGGCACAGCCACCGCGGAAGTGAGTGCTAGATTGCCTGCGTGGGCGCGCGAGCCAGCGATTCGCCTGTCGACGACACGCTCGTCGGCGGCACCGATGACGCGGTCGACCCGTCCCGCGCATCGTACCGCACCCGCAGCCCAAACACACGGCTGCGCAAGGGGCTCGCGATTCGAATCTCGGCGCTGGTGCTGCTGGTCGTCGCGGCGACGGCAGGCTCCGCGGTTGTCACGCTTGTGCAGCTGCGTGCCCTCCGGGTGGGGTTTGACCGACTCACCGAGGTCTACGTGCAATTCAACCAGCACCTGGCCTCGGCGCACGTCCAAGCCATGCGCGTGGGAGAGCAGGTGCAGTCGCGGTCGCGCGACAATGTTGAGCTGGGGACCAAGGATCCCGCCGCGCCGACCGACTCGTTCCTCCTCAATTTCGAGGAGGCGCTCGAGGTTCGCAACGCAGCGATCGCCGAGGCGAGGGCGCCCGTAGACGGTGCGCTCGATGATCCCGGCCGATTCGGCGGCAAGGATCAGCTCGAGCTGCTGCAGGAGATTCAGTCGGAGCTCGACGAACTCGAGCGGCTCGCCCAGGTGGGGAGCAAGGTCGACCCCGCGCGCGTGCTCGATGACGTGCGGCGCCAGGGGCAGATCGAGCAGGTCTTCAAGCAGCTGGCGACCCGGTCGTCGGACGCTATCGAAGAGCTGCGGCGTGGTTATCAGGACACCCAGGTACTGGCGCAGTGGTTGACGCTTGGGCTCACGCTCGGGGTCACCATTGCGGGGGTGCTGGCGGCGGCGGGCGTCTTCTTGACGTTGCGGCCGCTCCGCCGCCTGAGCGAGAGCGTGCGGAACCTCGGGAAGGGGGATTGGTCCGAGCGCATCGATGCGTCCGTGACCACACGGGAGGATGAGGTCGGGCACTTGGCGGGCGAGTTCAACGATATGGCGGCGGCACTCGAGTCGCGTGAGCGCCTTCTGCTGCGGGGGGAGCGGCTCGCGGCGGCCGGCCAGCTTGCCGCCCAGATCACGCACGAGATCCGCAATCCGTTGTCGAGCGTGGCCCTGTACGCCGAGCTGCTCGAGGACGAGCTACCCGGCGGTGCGTCGGAGGGCCGCGAGCTGCTGTCGAAGATCACGACCGAGGTGGAACGACTCACGTCGGTGACGGAGGACTACCTCGCCTTTGCACGCCGGCCGCAGCCGCAGCGGCGGCGGGTCGACCTCGTGGCAGAGCTGCAGAACCTCCTGGAGTTCATGCAGCCAGCGTTTTGTGCGGTGGACCTGCAGGTTTCCACGGATTTCCCCGAGGACCCGGTCGAGATTCTTGTCGATCCCAACCAGCTGCGGCAGGCGTTCATGAATCTGCTGCGCAACGCTTCCGAGGCACTGGTGGGGGAAGATCCCGGCGAAGCCACCCCAGACCCGCGGTTGGCGCTGTCGGTGCGGTGTAAGGGCGACCGGGTCACGGTGGTTGTGCAAGACAACGGCCCGGGCATCGGGCTCCCCGAAAACGAGCTCGACACCATTTTTGAGGCCTTTGTCACACACAAAGCCCGCGGCACGGGTCTGGGGCTTCCCACCGTGCAGCAAATCCTCCAGGACCACGACGGACACGTGCAGGTCGCCAAAACGGGCGATACCGGCACCACCTTCGAGGTTATGCTCCCGCTTGCAGACGCTCCGGAGCCTCCGTAAGCTCCGACGCCGCCGACGGCTGACTCCCACCATGTTTCGCTTTCGCTTCTATGCTCTGTTGGCGCTCGGCGTCGCCGTTCCCTCCACCGTCTCCTGCAGCGCGATTTTCGCGCCGCGTGACGATGTGCAGCGGTGTGGCTCCGCCGACGACTGCGACTCCACGGGCGACAACCGCTATGTCGCCGAGTGCCGGTTCGACGAGGAGAACAACGATCTCGACACGACCAAGGTCGAGAAGATCTGTATCGCCACGTTCAAGGCCGACGTGAACTGCGACCCGTCGGTCGGCATGGCCGCCGAGGACGAGTACTACCTCGCCCACGAAGCGCTTGCCGCCACGGCGCGACACAGCTGCGAAGGCTTCGAAGGCACGCTTGGGTGTCCTCCGGGCTTGGAAGGCTGCAGCGTCGGCACGGTGAACGACGCGGGCTTCTGCGACGACGGGTCTGGAGTCCATCGCATCAGCGAAGTGGACGACGGAAGCCTCGACGGCCAGGACGCCAAGGATCAGTTCTGCCGGTCGTTCTTCTGCGACAGCAGCTTCGTGTGCGACACGGGCACGTTCAAGTGCGTGCCGTGCGATCCGGACGCTCCGTTCGGGGCCGGCGGGTGCGGCGAGCTGTACATCGGTGGCGCCAAGTCCTGCGCGTACCAGACCGATGAGGAGCTCGCGTCGTCGTGTGGCAACGCAGCCAGCGATTCCACGAGCCCCAACTTTGGCTGCGAATCGTAGGCTGGGCTCGGACCGCTGGTCGCAGGCTACTGCTTAAGGCGAGCCCGCGCTTGTGCGGGTAGCTGTGGATCGGCGAATGCCTTCTCGCCCAGGCGCTTTGCGAGTGCTTTGTCGCCAACCGCAGCGGCTGCCATCGCGGCGACGACGAGTGTGTCCGACGGCCCGCCGCGCTCGGCCAGGCCACCGGCCCCCCGTGTGAGCCACTTCTTGGCGGCTGCCTTCTTTCCCGCCCTGGCGAGCCGAAGCGCTTCGTCCGTGAGCACGATGGGGTGCAGCGGTGCGATGCTTCGCACGCGCTTGCGCGCGAGCGTGAGTGCTTTGGCGTCGTCGGTCACGTGCGCGAGCATGAGCAGCCGCGCGGACGGCTCGAGGGAGTCGCCGTCGATGGTGAGCGCCTCGGTGAGCAGCTTTTTCTCGTCGGCCACATTGCCTTGCTGCCGGGCGTGGTTGGCCAGCAGCACCAGGGGCTCGATCGCTTCGTTGTGGAACTTGGCGGCCGCCCGAAGATGCCGCACCGCGGCGCTGGGCTTAGGGCCATCCAAGAGCAGCTTGGCGAGCATCATGCGCACCATGTAGCCGTCGCCGTCGCCGCTGACGAGCGACTGCAGCGTTCGTGTCGCGCCCAGTGTGTCCTTTTCACCGGCCTGCGCGATGGCCTTGCGCAGGGCCAGGTCTCGCGCATCGCCTTCGCCCTCTTGCGTCGGCTCCCAGCCCGAGATTTTCCGGTCCAGTTCCGCAAAAAACCACGCCTCGAACTCCTTTTCGACCGTGGCGAGATCTTTGCCGAGGTGTTCGCTGAACAACGCGTCGGTGTCACCGCCCTTGCCGTAGCCCTTGAGGATCTCGATGAGCCTGTCGCGCCCGTACTCTCCGCCGAGGTAGCGCAGGGCGTAGGCGGCGGTCGCATAGGCAACCTCCATCATCATGCCGTTCTCGGCGCGAATGAACGCCAGCTCGAGCTCGGACAGACGCCGCAGCTTTCCGGCATCGCGCGCTTGGCTGAGCAACTCGGCGCTCTCACGGGCGTACGCGGGATCCTCGACCTCAGACTCCCACTCGGAGAGCCCCTCGGTGAACCACCGCGGGACGCGACCTTCGCTGAGCTTGATGGCGTAGGTGTGGGACAGCTCGTGCCGCACCACCATGTCCATGTTGTAGGCGCCCGAGTAGGGGCCCACAAACGTGATGACGGGGCCAAAACAAACCGCGACGGCCCCCAAGCTCGGCACACCCACCGTGCGGACAGAAAACGCTTCGGGGTCGGCATAAAACTCCAGGCGTAGGTGCCCGGCATTGGTGCCGTAGGCCTCGTTGAGCTCCTGCCGACTGTTCCGAACCGAGGACACAAGCACGCCCTCGATGAACATGCGGTCCTCCTTGGGCAGCCGCACCGTAAGGTCGCCGACCTTCTCGTCGCTGTAGTCCTTGTCGATCGTGTCGCGATACAGGTCGAGCACGTTTCGCGTGCGCTGATTGAACGTGTCTCGCTCCCACGCCGCGGCCAGCGACGCGCGCGCGGGCTTCTCTTTGCCCAGCCGCAGTTGGTTGAGGCCCAGCGCGCTCAGCACGTAGGGATCGTCGGGGGCGGCCTTTTCCGCCTCTTGGAGGATCTGGTCCGACTCCGGGTACAGATGGAGGAAACCCAGAATATCGGCCAGGTGCGCGAAGAAGAGGCCGTCCGATGGGTTGATGGCCAGGACCGTGTCACGGGACGCCGCGTAGGCGGGCGGGTCGTGGTCGAAGATAGCCATCGCCGAGAGCACGGCGTGCCCTGCACGGTGTGCGGGGTTGCGGGCAAATACGTGCTCGGACAAGCGCTCTCTTGCCTCGTCGCGTCTGCCCTCGATCAATGCGATCTCCGCCAGGACGGCGTGGGCCCCCGCGTGTGCGCTGGCGACTTGGAGTGCCTCGTTGGCGTGCCGTGTGGCCTCGGAAAAACGCAGGCCCGCCATGTGCACGCGCGCCATCCCCACCAGCGCGTCGGGGTGCCAGGCGTCGCGCTCCAAGATGATGGCGAACGTCTCTGCGGCCTCCGTCTGTGCGTACTTGTGGAGAAACAGATCGCCGCGGATCAGCAGGACGCGATCACCGATCCACGAGCCGTCGCTTGCGGGCGCCTCGGACTCGGCCTCCTGCAGGACCATGTTGGCGTCTTTGTATCCGCCTTGGCTTCTGCGAGAGAGCGCGGCCTGTGCAACCGCGAGCAGGTCGGCTGCGGTTGTCGCTTTGCGGCCGTCGTACGCGTCGTACAGCGACTCGGTCAGCGCTTTGGCGTCTGGGTTGCCCAGGGCACCCGTGCGAGCGAGCATGCCGAGGAACTCACCGCGCAGCGGCAGGTGGTCGGGGTGCTTCGCCGCCCCCGCGCGGAGCCATTGCTTGGCCTTGTCGGTCTGGCCCATGCGTTCGGCGAGCACGGCCCGTCGGATCAGAACGTCGGCGTCGTCGGGTGCGCCCTTGGGGTCACTGAGTACCGAGGCTGCCTCGCTGATGTCTCCGACGTAGATGAGCGCCCGTGACAGTGCGAGGCGAGCCGGAAGATCCTTCGGTTCGGATGCGACGTGTGTCTTGAGGAATGCGATAGCGCCTTCGGGGTTGTCGCTCGCGATGGCAGCGAGCGCGCCATCGCGGTCCTCCACGGGCGTCGGTGCTGGCCTCTTGCGGGCCGCTTGGCTTCCTTGGCTGTCTTGGTGCCCGGCGTAGGCCGAGGCGGCGTCGGCGGGGCGGCGCGCGATAGGCTTGGGCTCGGGGGCGCTGGCCGTTGGCGGGGCGGTGGCTCCCTTCGGCGTGCATGCGGTGAGTCCGAGCGCCCCCGTGGCTGCCACGCCGAGCCAGAAAATGAACCGCGGGGCCGGCCGGGAGTCGCAACGGGATCGCACCGCGAAATTCTGGGAGCCGGCGTTGGGGCTGTCAAACCCCGTCCACACCATCGGTCGCTGGCTGATCCCGGCGACCCGTCAGGCGGGGGTAGGTGGGTGCTATCCTCTGAGACGATGGCCGAAAAGGAAGCGAACACCGCTTACCCCGCGGACGTGTACGAGACGTTCGATGCCTTCATGCAGCAGGTGATCAAGGACACCTACGACGCTGGGGCCAAGCGGGCCGAGTTTGTCGCGCTGGTGATCGCTTCGGGGGAGTTGTTGCCCCTGGCATGGGGACGGATTCGAAAGAGCGGGGTCAAGGAGTTGGCGGTCGGCGCCGCTGGCGCCGTCGCGCTGCGGGTGGGGCTGAAGTACCTGCTCGGCGGGCCGCTCGGAATGATCCTCTCCGGGTTTACGGTCGCCACGTTGATCTCGTTCTTTTGGTCGAACCAAAAAGAGGTCATGCGACGCGTGCGTCCCTACAAAGAGGTTCTCCGCGACTCGCAGAAGAAGTTCGACGACATCCAGGCTCGGTATCGAGACGGTCGGTACGATGCAGGGGAGCGCGCACTGCTGATCGAGGGCTTGCTGCGACGCGTCGAGACCGAGGTCGAGGCGCCGATGCCCGCCGAAGAAGAGACGGAAGACGCCGAAGCCGGCTGACCGTTACGCGTTGGCGTCCGCGTCCGCGTCCGAGTCTTCCATCACGACTCGGCGCAGCGCGGGGTCGCGCAGAAACACGGCGAGGGCGATGCCGCCAACAAGCTCGCCGTACCACAGGGTCGCGAGGCGGCCGAGCAGCGCGCCTGCCATGGCGATGGGCTGGGTTGCGCCTGCGACGAGTCGGCCGGTCGCGTACACAAGCGTGCCTTCTGTAGCGCCCAGTCCTCCGGGAAGAAAACTCAGCGCGCCGACCAGGGTTCCCGCCGACCACAAGAACGCGCACTGAATCAGGGTCGTCTCGACGCCGAAGCCGAGCAGGATCAGCCAAAATCCCACACACTCGAGGCCCCAGCCGACGATGCTCAATACGGTGAGGGCTGCGAGGCGTCGCAGGGTCAGCAGGGCGGCGCTGCTGTGGACCATGGGCTCAGCGCGGTGCGCCACCCGTCGCAGGCCGGGCACCCGCCCGAGCAAGGTGAGGGTGCCTTGGAGCAGTCGCGGCGAGCCCAGGACGACGACGCCGACGACGACCAGCCCCATCGTCGCCACCATGATCGGGATGTACTCCGGGTACTCGGCGATCCCCAACAGGCTCAGCACAACGAGCGCTATCAGATCGGTCAGTCGATCGGCCACGACGATGGGCGCGGTGCGGGTGAACGCAACCCCGTCGCTGGCCTTGAGCAAGGTGCTGCGAAGCACCTCGCCGACCTTGCCCGGGGTGACCGACATCGACAGCCCGGCCAGATAGATCACGAGCGACCGCGTTCGGGTGAGCCCGGGAGCGTCTTGGCGGACACCCAGCCAGCCCAGCGCCAGCTCCCACTTGGCGAAGCGAAGCAGGTAGTTCCCCGACGAGAGCCCAAACGCCGCGGCAAGGTATCCCCAGCGGTAGCCGACCAGCGTGTCGCGGACGGGTCCCACGTCGAAGTACAGCATCGCGGCGACGTAGAGCACGACGCCGGCTGCGATGGCGTACAGGGTGCGGCGGAGCAGCTTGCTCAACGTGAAGTCTCGGCGCGTGGGTCGGGGTAGGCGTTCCAGGCCAGCGCCAGCGACCCAGGAACGCGGACAGCACTGGCCTGGTGTTTGCTGGCGGACCGGTGGCCCAAGCCGGTCACTCTGCGGCGGGCCAGGGCAGCCCGCGGGCGTGCTGCAGCCTGCGGGATGTGCCGTGCGACCGCGGTGTCGATGGCAGCGGCGTCGAGCCTGCCCGAGGCCAACAGGCGCTCGGATGCGACCAGGCGTGCGCCTTCAGCGTCGAACGTTGCGTCCCAGCTGGCGTCGACGACAACCGAGGCACTCGCGAACACGTGCGCCGCCAGCCAGGCACCAACGCTGACCGCGTCGCTCAGTGGCTCGGCGGTGCACTGCTCGGCAAGCGTGGACAGAGCGATGGTCGCGGGCCCCTGGGTGGAGTGGGCGCTGGAACTGGCAGAAGGGTCGGCGGGCAACCTGCGCACGCACGGGACGAGGACGCACGCATGGGCCCCGACCCAGTGCGCAGGGACAGCCACCGGCCGACGCGCTCCGGGCACGTGCAGCCCGAGGGGAGGGCCGGGCGGGGGCGGTGCAAGCTCGCGCTGCGCGAGTCGCCGATGCACCGCGTCGTGGGGCGCGGCGTGCCCGATGCGGTCGCACCGAACGCGGAGCCCAAGCGTGTTGGCGGCGTCGAGCGTGCCGTCGATCGTCCAAGGGGCGACACCCATGCCCGGTTGCTTGCCGCAGCCCACGATAAGCAGCAGCGTGGTCCGGGCCAGTCCGCAGTGGGCGAGCGCCACTGCGCCAGCGGTACGGGCCGCGTCCGCGGGACGGGCGACGCGGATCCGCTCGACGTGAACACCCACGGTCACTGCGCCAGAACTATAGTCCACCGTGGGTCCCCGCGTTGGCTGTCGCCGATGGACGCGACGCTGGGACGTCGGATAAGTTGCGGCGGTGGCGGAGCCGGTCGTTTGGATTGGGCGTGTGCGGAGACCTGGAGAGGCCGCCGAGCACGTTGTGCGCGTGACGACGGATGGGCGGCCCCCTGGGCCCGAGGATGTCGTCTGCGAGATCGAAGACCCGTTCGCCGCCGCCGACCCGCGGCGCACTGGCAACGAAGGCCTGCACGCATCGACGCTTGCACGCACGCTTCCGCCGCTGCCCAGCGGCATTGAGGCCCCGCTGTCACAGCTGTCACTGGCGCCTCCCGTGCGGCCGAGCAAAGTGATCTGCGTGGGTCGCAACTACCTCGCGCACGCGGCGGAGTTCGGGCACGAAGCCCCGCCCGAACCGCTTCTGTTCTTCAAGCCCTCGTCCGCGCTCATCGCCTCGGGCGATCCGATTCGCCTGCCGGGCGGCTACGAGCGGATCGACATGGAAGCCGAGCTCGTGGTCGTGGTTGGGGCGGTGGGTTGCGACGTCGCTGAGCAAGACGCGGCCAGCCTGGTCGCGGGTTACACGCTGGGCAACGATGTCTCCAATCGCGACCTGCAACGCGGTGACAAGACCTGGCTGCGCGGCAAGGGCTTTGACACGTTCGCCCCCTGCGGGCCGCTGATACGGATGGTCGAACCAGGCACGCTGCCACCACCCGAGACGCGCTTGCGTGGGTGGTACGACGATACTGTGCGCCAGGAGGGGCTGGTGACGGACATGCTGTTCGATATCCCAACGGTCCTGGCATTCATCAGTGGCATCATGACGCTGGAGCCCGGCGACCTCATCTACACAGGAACCCCAGAGGGCGTGCACACCCTAGCCAGCGGTGGCGTCGCCCGAGTCGAGTGCGAAGGGTTCTCGCTGGGTCGTCTCACCAATCCCATCATCGCGCGCTAGTCACCCCCACGCCCATGAGCAACTCGACCGACCCCCGTCACTGTCCTGCCAATTGGATCGTCGGCCTCGACCTTCGGCCGAGCGGAACGGGCGCGATTGCGTTTGCGCGCTGGCTCGACGACGCCAGCGATGACATCGCAATGGAGGGGCTGCACGTGCTCGAGGAGCGCCATCTTCAGGCGGCGCTGCGCTACCACCACCTGGACGAACTGGTCGAGACGGCCACGACCGCAGCCGACACAATCTTGGGCAGCGTGGGGGCCGAGACCTGTCTGGCCAAGCGAAGTCTCGTGCAGGCGGTGCACGCATCGCGCGCCCTGGAGTTGGCGGCCGAGGGCCTTGGCGCCGCTGGAATCATCGTTGGGCGACAGGCGCCACGCGACGGCGGCCGGATCGTCCGTCTTGGTCGTACGGCGCGACGATTGCTGCGAACGCTTCCCGTCCCGGTTGTCGTGGTGCCGCCCGACTATGTCGCGCCAGCCGCAGACTCACCCGTCGTCGTTCTCACCAACATGCGCGAAGACGCGGCCGTCGCGATGCACTTCGGCGTCGAGCTTGCCCGGCAGGTCGGGCGCCCCGTGACAGCGCTGCACGTGCACACCGCCCTGGACAACTACGCTTCGCACTACATCCCCGCCGAGTCCCGGGCCAAGATCATGGCGGACCACGAGCGGGAGGCGAAGCTGAAGCTCAAGCAATGGCTGACGGGGCTTGGGCTCAGTGTGGACCACGAAGAGGTCGTTGCGGGCCACGTGACCGACACGGCCGTTGACTATGCCAAGGCGCACGACGTTGCCCTCATGGTTTCGGGGAGCCGTCGGCTCAGCACGGTCGAGCGCATGCTGCTCACGAGCATCGGCACTGAGCTGGCTGGCAACGCGACCTGCCCGGTTGCCATCGTGCCTCCGCACGACGCAGGCCAAAAGCCGACCGCGAAGTGACGCTCGCTAGGAGACGCTCGCCAAGAGCTTGGTGCTGTCGTCTTCGGACAGCACGATCTTGGGGAGGTTGCGGTAGAGGCTACCCATGTCTCGCCGTGGGCCGTCCGCGTCATGGGGATCATGCGGGATGTCGGCGCCGTGCGGCGGCGGCTTGACGAACTCAGCATCGATAGCGATGACGAGCCGCCCCGTACACGTGCAGGGGTTGAGCGGGTCGACGTGGTAGCAGCGCGGCGCGAGATAGTCCTCGACGCGCTTGCGAGCACGGGTCAGTCGCACTCGATACGCGCTCTCTTTGATGCCGAGCAGCTGCGACGCGGCCGCAGGCGAGTAGCCGAGCAGGTCGGTCAGGACAAACGAGACCCGCACGCCCGGCGGGAGGCAGCACAACGTTGCGGTGAGGCACGTCCGCTTGAGCTCCCACAGCATCAGGTGCACCTTGCCGGGCTGGCCGTCGAGTGCTCCGCCCGACAGGTCGATCGGGCGCGTGATGTCGCTGCGGAGGGTGTTGTCGAGGCCGTCGAACGAGAACTCGGATTTCCGTCCGAGCGTCTCTTCCATCTTGCGGGCCATGAGCCCGAGCAGTTGGTCGGCCGGGTTGTCGGATTTGAGGACCTCAGCGCTGTGCGTGTTCGCGTCGCGGATGAGCTGCTCGAGATGGGTACGGGCGTCCTCGCGCGTGCCCGACATGCTGTACGCAAACGCGTAGAGACGGGGTAGCTCGGCGGCGGCGAGCTCTCGAAGGCTGGAGGGCGTGTCCGACATCTACGCCCGAAGACTGTCACACACCGGCCGCGCGGCCAACCCGCAAGCGTGGACGCTCCCTCAGAGGCCGTGGCGGAAGCGGCGTCGCTTCAGGCCCCGGGCTGCTTGCGGTGTAGGCAGTCCCACAGCTTGGCCTGCATGGTGTCGTCGCCGGTCAACCCGCCGAGCTGATTGACCTCCTGCATGCCGGTCGGGCTCGTCACGTTGATCTCCGTCAGCTTGCCGCCGATGACGTCCAGGCCGACAAACAGCTGCCCCATCTCGCGCAGCAAAGGCCCGACCCGGGAGCAGATCGCGCGGTCGTTGTCGTCCAGAGGAGAGTCCGCCGCGCGGCCGCCCGCGTGGAAGTTGTTGCGCAGCTGACCCTCTGCGGGCACGCGCAAGACCGCACCTGCGGGCTCGCCGTCGATCATAAGGATGCGCTTGTCCCCCTCCTTGGCGGCGGGGAGGTACTCCTGGACGACGGTCCATCGCTGGCCGTCCGCGGTGGCGATCTCCAAGAGCGTAGAGAGGTTGGGATCGTCGGACCGCGCCAACAAGATCTCCTTGCCCCCGTACCCGTACACGGGCTTGACGATCGCTCGCCCGCCGAGCTCGGCGATGATGTTCTCGATCCGCGGTGCATCGCGAAGGACCCACGTCCGCGGGGCCAAGTCCGCAAACCGTGCGATCGCGAGTTTCTCGTTGAGATCGCGCAACCCGCGGGGCGCGTTGGCGACCAACGTATTCGCCCGGTCGAGGATCCATGTCGCCGTCACATAGCGCTCGTCGACGGGCGGGTCCTTGCGCATCAGCACAGCGCCAAAGCTCGACAGCGGTCGGCATGTTCGCGCGACCCCCTCGGGGTGCACGACGTGCTCACCCTCGAGGACGAAGGGCGCGACCGTCGCATCCGCTTGGTCGCCGTCGAGTCCGAGCTCGATGACCGTCGTCCCGAACGGCCGGTGGCCGCGGCGCAGCGCCTCCGTGACCATCACATGCGTGCTGTCGGCCTTGGGGTCGAAGGTCTCGGGAGGATCAGCGACGAAAAGCACGTCCATCCCTCGCACAATAACGCCATTTTCTGACCCACTGACGGGGCCGTCCCGCCGTCCGCACACGCACCCGCTGGGAGTCGCCGCCCAAAAACACTCTTCCTTGGATCCGGGGCGAATGCGATCGGATAATGGTGCCTTGATGAACTCGGCGAAGAACTTGGCGTTGACGCCGCAGCCGCTGCGGGCTGCCCCCTGGGCGCGTGTGCAGCGAGTGCAGCTCGTCCGTCGTGAGGTCCGGGAGTACCTGCCGCCCAGCGCCATTGAGTTGTTGTTGGCGCGGGCCGAGTGCGTCGTCGAGGGCGGCGACGAGATGGGGCAGGCGGTGGGGCCGCCGCAGCGCCGGGTGTACGCGACCGTGATGGTGACGATCGACTTGCGGGCGGCCGCGGCTCTGTTCCGCGAGCCCGCGGACGAGGCCACGGCGGTTCGGGTCGCCGAGTTGCTGGAGTCCACGCCCGCGCTGGCGCGGCGCATGGTGCAGCTGGCGGGCCCCGAGCTGGCGCGAATTGCTGGCGTGCCCGAGGACACCCTTGAGATCTCCGTGGACCATCACGGCCGCGCGGACGGCTCGATGATTCTGATCGACGGCGACGCGATGGCGATTGTCCCTGCGAACCTGGCGTCGCCGGCCAATTGAGCCGGCCCCACCCCGTGCACCGCCAATGGAAGTAGGCTCCGCACCGATGGAAGGCAGGGACGTGCAACCAGAGAACGCGGACGACTCGTACACGGTCCGGGAGGTCGCGCGGTTGTTCTCGGTTCCCGAGCGCCGCCTTCGCTACTGGTCCCAGACGGGATTCGTCTCGCCCTCGATCCGCCGCGGCGGTCGGGTGTTTTACGGCTTCCGCGATCTCATCGCGGTGCGTGTGGCCAAGGGCCTGCTCGACGGCGGCGTTCCGCTGCGTCGCGTCCGCCGCCAGCTCGCCGCGCTTCGCGACAGCCTGCCCGAGGTGGGCGAGCCGCTGACCGATCTCCGGATCCGATGCGAGAACGACCGCGTGTTGGTCGACGACCCGTCGGCGCCCGCGGGCGCAAGCTCGTTCGAGGCGTCCACGGGACAGCTGGTGATGGCCTTGGACGTGGGCGCGCTCAAAGAGGAGGCCGCCCAGGTGCTCTCCCTGCCTTGGGTCGACAATGGGCAAGCGTCCCCGGGCGACAATGCGGCCGCGTCCCAAGGCGTTCGCACAGCCTACGACTGGTTCTTAGAAGGGTGCGAGCTGGAGGCGGACTGGGGCGGCGCCCCCGCAGACACCGCTGGATTCGCCGCGGCCAAAGAGGCCTACGAAACGGCGCTGGATCTGGACCCTGCACTCGCGGCAGCGTGGACCAACCTGGGGAGCATGCTCGCCGAGGTCGGCGATCTCGACGGTGCACAGAAACACTACGATCAGGCCCTGCAGCACGACCCGGACCAGCCGGAGGCGCACTGCAACCTTGCCGAGCTTGGCCTGCGCCGCGGTGATCCTGAGTTCGCGATCGCTGGGTATCGCCACCTGCTGAGCGGTCATCCCGACCACTTCGAGGCGCACTACGGACTGGCGCGTGCCCTGATGCAGGTCGGCGGGCGCGGTCAGGCGCTCGCGCACCTCCAGCGTTTTTGCGCTGCTGTCGACGGTCAGCCGGCCGAGCTGCGCGGCCCCGAGCTGGAAGCGCGCCGCGACGCCGCGGGGTCCGTGATCGACGAACTCCGCACTGAGCTCGAGCCATGAGCCGAGAGCGCTGTCTTGGGCTCTTGTTGGATGCGCTCAAGGGCACGGAGGTCGGCGCTGCGTTTTCGCTGGGGCGCATCGATGGACTCGAGGACTTCCGCGCGGTGGTCCCCGTCATGGATCGTCGGACCCACGAACGGGAGGTCGAGCACCCGCTCGGATTCGGAATCCTGGAGCCCGATGACCCCCGAACGACGGAGCTGGCCCAGGGGCATGTCGAGCGGGCTGCGGTCGCGCGGCTTCGGCGGTCGTTCTTGGGGAGCGAGCCCCCGCGGCGGATTGCGATGCTCCGCGGCCCCAGTGGCGAAGCCGCGGTCGATAGGATCGCGCGGGACGATCTCGATGCGCTCGCGCGCCTGCACACCCCGCACGCAGAAACTCTGGTCTTGGATCGCGCTGGCGATGCCGAGGCGCTGCAGACCAAGCTCGAGACCTTTGATCCCGATCTGATGGTCGTGCCTAGCACGCTGACCTGCGGCTGGCTCGAGGCGGTGCATCGCGCTCCGCTCGATCGGCGCTTGCCGTCGCTGCGGCTTGTTCTGGCTGAGCACGACGTCGGCAAGTCGATTCGGTCACGCATTACCGTGCGCAGCGCGGGCTGGATTGGCCCGAGCGGCCGAATGGCGCTGCCGTCGTCTCGCTCGCCGCGGCGCGCGATGACGCTCGCGATGGCGTCGCAGATCATCGAGCTGTTGGCGTACTCCAACCCGGAGGAAGACGGTCGTCGCGTGTACGCAGACCGCACCATTCTCCCCGAGCACGCGGTGCTCGGCATGCGGTACGAGTTGGTGGTCTCGTCGGCACTGGGCTACCTGCGGCAGCGAACGGGGCGGCACGTGCGTGTCGTTGGCTTCGATGCGCCGTCCGAGCACGCCGACGTGCCCCGCCCACGCGTGATTCGACTGCCTCCGGCGCCCATGGACGTTCGCCTCGAGGGGTGCACCGTGTCGGGGGCGTGGCTGACCGCCAGTGTGCGGCAGGCCCTACAGCGCGAGGACCCCGCGTTGGTCATGGCGGAGATCGGACCCGACCCGCGCTCGGTGCCGATGGGCGCCGCTGCGGTGCGTAGCGGGGCGATGAAGCTGCCGGCCGCGTTCAAGGAGACCGAGCTTGCCTGGCTGGCGCGGACTGGAGCCCATCGGGTGGAGCGCAAGCTGCCGCGCGGGCTCTTGGTGCGAATCGAGCTGCAGGGGTTTGTCTCGCGCGAGCTTCCGCGCAAGCTCTCTGCTCGGATCGATGAGGGGCTGCGAAGCCGCCGGCCGGCCTACGCGTTTCTTCGGGACAAGGGCGACCTGCTGCCGCCGCGTGTGGTGGTGCTGCCTGCGGGCACCAAGCGGACCGAAGAGGACCGCCGCATCCGCGACCTTCTGGGGCCGGTCTGGGTGCCCGATGTCCGCGTGATCGAGCGCTAGCAGGCCTCGCCGCTACAGGTGCGGGGCGAGCAGCTCGCGGAAGTTTCCGCGGCACTCGAGCTGTCGCAGCGTGCCGTAGTGACCCACGATCACGCGGTCGACAAACACCAGCTCGGGTGCCGGCTGAAAGCTCCGCATGTACTTGGCCAAGAACGTCGGCACCAGCTTCAGCGCGTCGTGGTGCAGCTGCGCGGTGCCGTAGTCGAACGCTTCGCCCAAGATGGGTTGCGCCAGCAGGTCGCGCCATTTCTTGTAGTACTCGGGCGGCACCACAGGGCCCGAAACATCGCGGGCGCCCAGCCGTACGAGGCCGTCCTCAACGCCAGCGTAGTCCTCGATCAACGAGGCATTGATCGTGTCGCGATAGGCGTCGATCGTGTCTGTGTCGAGCTTCTTGACGCACCCAAAGTCGTACAGAACGACGCGGCCGTCGGGGCGGAACGCGAAGTTGGCCGGGTTTGGGTCGGCGTGCAGGACCCCCCACCCAAAGATTTGGTCGGCCAAGAGCCGGAACACGGTCTTGCCCAGCGCGTCGCGGACGTCTTGGGGGTAGCCGTCCGTCTCGTCCATGTGGTCGCCGGGCTCGAACGTCAGCGTCAGCACGCGCTGGGAGCTGCGCTCGCCCACAACCTTGGGGATGACGACCTCGGGGTCGTCGGCGTAGTGCGCCTCAAAAAGGCGGACGTTGTCGGCCTCGTTGCAGTAGTCGAGCTCTTCGATCAGGCTGCGCCGCAGCTCGGTGAACAGGGCGTCGAGCGCACGCTTGTTCACGCGCACCATGCCGGAGGCTTTGAGCGCCCACTTGAGCTGTGTCAGGTCTGAGTCGACCGCCCCATCGACACCCGGGTACTGCACCTTGACCACCACCTCGCGTCCGTCGTCCGTGCGTGCGCGGTGGACTTGGCCTATCGACGCGGAGGCAAAGGGCTCTTCGTTGAACTCGCTAAAGAGCGTTTCGGGGGCGGCGCCGAACTCCTTTTCGATCTGCTCTGCGATGACCGCGTAGGGCATCGGGGGAGCCTCGCGTTGCAGCGTTTGCAGGGCCTCCGCGAGCTCGCGTGGCAGGATGTCCTTTGCGATCGACGCCATCTGGCCGACCTTCATGACCGCGCCCTTCAGCTCGCCGAGCGTCTTGGCGATGAGCTCGCCGCTCTCCCTGTTCACCGCGGCCCGCGAATCCCTGGCGTCGTCCTCGGACTGGAATACCGACTTGATCCGAGACGAGGTGTAGCGGCCCGCGACGCGCGCGGTCATGCCCGCCAGTCGGAACAGGCGCTTTCCTCTCGTGGCCGGTCGGTCTGCCATTGCCGTAGTCCCACTGTGTCCCCCTCGACGCGCAGTGTCAAAGCGCCCGGGCGCTAGGAGCCAGGAACCGCGTCGGTGATGTCGCTGCCATCCACGAACACCTGCCAAAGCGAGCGGGGTAGACCCTCAAACGCCGCATCGAGGCGGGTCTCGAGGCCCGGCGTCGCGGCGCGGGGGTCGCGGACGTAGATCTTGATGATCCGACCCGGGAACGAGCGCGCGATCGCGGCGTAGATCTCCGGGTCTCGTTCGCCCGTGTCGCCGACCAGGATGAAGCGGCGCTTGTCGAATCGCCCGATCAACTCCTCGAGCACCCTCTGTTTGTGGTCCTCGGGCGCCGCGAGTAGGTCGAGAAACGACCCGTCCTTCCACCGAAAAGGCTTGAGCTGCACCGCGCCACGGGGGAACCCGGCGCTGTCGATGAACCGGGTGATCGCACCCAGCAGCGGCAGTGGCGAGTTGGACACGTAGTGGAAGGCCGCGCCCTGCTTGGCCCACGTTTGGTAGAGCGCCGCGACGCCGGGCGCCTCGCGAAAGTCGCGGAGCAGGGTGTTCTTGAGCAGCTCCTTCTTGTCGTGACACGCGGTGATCTTGATCGTGTCATCGATGTCGGAGATCACGGAGACCCCCTCGTCTTCCAGCAACTGCACTTCGCCGCCAAACGAGCGTGTGTCGTCGCGGCGCAGCACGGTGCGGAACTGAACGGTGGGCACGCCCGCGCGACCGGCCGTTAACGCTTTGGCGGCGTCCTGCGTCAGCGAAACCGAGCCGTGGCAGCGTCCATCGCCTTCGGTCTCGCAGACCTCTGCCGCCTGACTCCCCCACTGCACCACCACATGCTTGCCCCCCTCGTTGTCGACCAAGAACGGCCGCATCGAGGACACCAGACGGTCGGCCGTCGCGTCGCTCTTTTTGATCTCCACAAGCTCTTCGACGGCTTTGAGGGCGGCACGTCGGACAAGCCCGTCGTCTTCGGGCTCATAGACCCACGGCTCGATAGGCAACGTCCAGGTGTCGCCGCGGCGGGTGGCGAAGGTCGGAATGAAGACAGCGACCTCGTCGCTCTTGATGTTGCTTGGTTTTACGTCTGGGGGTGGTGGGAGCGGTGCGGAGTTGGAGGTGGTGGAAGGCGTGGACGCGGCGGAAGGCTTGGACGCGGCGGAGGAATTGTTCGAGGAATTGTCCGGGGCGGTATCCGGGGAGGCGGCGACGGGCGTCTCACCCGGCCCACACGCAACGCCCCAGGTCACCAAGCACAGGAATACGAAGCTGCGCGGCACTCGCATGGCCGACCATAACGCGAACCGAACGGTTTGGCCGTGCGGCGGCCAGACAACGGCTGCGCGGCGCTTGTCGTCCGGGTGGCGTGGGGCGGAGGCCTGATGTCACGTCGTTCATGGCTCGACCCGGAGCGTGATCCACCACTGCGAGGCGCCGTTGCGACCGTCGCGGACCACGTAGTACAGGTGAGCCAGGTCGCCGGGCGGTGCCTCCGCATCGTCGTCGGCCGGGTCGAGTGTCCACTCATTGTAGCTCTCGGCATCGAGGCTTTGCGGGGACAGCAGCTCGCCCCAGGTGATGAACCACTGACCCGCGTATTCCTCCTTGCCGGGCTCGGTGTCTCCGTTGGCGTTGACGGGGATCCGAAAGTCTTGGAGGTCGCCTTCGGGAGAGGTTGTATCGATACGGAGCACCTGCCCCCGCTGCGCGACGAACTCGCCGCCCCTTGGAACCTCGACGGGCGCTTGGAGCTCGGCGCCCGACGCATCGATGACGCTGATCCGAAAGCTCTCAATTTGTGGGTGCAAGTCCGGATCGTCGATGGCATCGGGGTCGGGCGCTTCAATGTCGCCGAGGTCCACGCCGAGCGAGACGAGCCAATCGATGAGTCGAAGCTTGGGCCCGACCGTGACTGTCTGTACCGCGTAGATACAGTCGTTGGGCAGGTCCGATGCGCCCCCGAGCAAGTCCGCGGCGCATGTGGCCGTCGGTGTACCGCCTGGGGTGCTCCCGATCGCGGTCAACTCGATGTCCGCACCACTGAGCACGCCCTCCGAGGCGGGCACGGTGAACACTGGGTTGGGCTCGCTCCCCAAAAGGCAGGGCGTGTCGATGGCGATCGGTGCGCCCGCGCTGGCGAGGGCGTCGAGATCGGGAAAATCGCACGTCGCCAGATCCGTCAGCGCTAAAGGAAACTGCTCCGATAGGCACGCAAAATCCCCTCGGCCGGGGAACAGCTCACACGCTATCCATCGCAAGTCGAGCTCGGCGGCATCCACCACGCCGCGCGGCCCCACGACAAACGGGTTGAGCTCGACAACCTCGCCGGGCATGGCTTCGGCGCGCACGTAGCCTTCCGGAACGGCCTCGGGGTCGTGAGGCGTGGTGACCAAGACGGGCGCCGACAGGATGCGATGTTCGACGACCTTTTCGACGGGGGGCAGCGTGTCGCCGCACGCGACGGCTACAGCGAGCACGGGTAGGGCGAGGCGACGCGCGACGGTGGTTGTGTTCATGGCTACCACTCCAGCTTCATGCCGATCGAGGGGATGATGGGGAGCGAGTTCACGCTGGTCTGCTCCTGGTAGTTCCAGGACTCGGTCAGGAACTCGGGGTTCTTGGCGTTGTAGGCGTTTTGGAGATCGAGATAGGCATTGAGCTTCACCAGGCGGAAGGTCCATGTCTTGTCCACGCGCACGTCCAGCTGGTGGAACATGCGCAGGCGCTCGGAGTTGTAGGCCGCCGAGACCGGGATCTGCAGTCCTTCGCTGAGCTGAGCCACCGCGTCGTTTTCGGGGGTGTAGGGGTTGCCCGAGGTGAGGCGAAAACGGGCACCGATCTGCCAGTTGCGAGGCAGCCGGTACGCGGCCAGCAGCGTCACGATATGGGTTTGGTCGAAGTCGAAGAGCTCAAACGACTCCCCGGGTCGCTGCCGAACCTCGCTGCGGCTGGCGGTGTACGCCACCCAGCCGTAGAGCTTTCGAGTCATGTCCTTGCGGACCAAGAACTCCCCGCCATAGACGCGACCCACGCCCGCGTTGTCGAACAGTTCCGGCTGCTGTTGGCCGTCGGGTCCTTCGATGAGGTCGCCCGACACCGCTGCCAACGACCACAGGTACTTGTAAAAGCCCGTGCCGCTGGCGGTCCATCCGTCCCCGAACTCCTGGGTCACGCCGAGACTCGCGTGCACGGACTGGTCGGGTAGCAGGCGTGGGTTGCCGAAGTTCCGCGCGTTGGCTGCCGTGTATTGGAGCTGGCTGTAGATACCAACCGCGCCCGTGATGGTCGTGCGGTCGGTCGCCTTGACCTCTGCGCTCAGGCGGGGGTCCACCGTCACGCCGTCGCGGTCTCCTTCGAGATAGGTCATGCGGATGCCGGGTGACAGCGCGACACGATCGGTGATGCCCCAACGAAACGTCGAGTACAGGGCCGGGCGTGCGGTGAAGATCCGATAGTCGGTCGCCAAGGCTCCAAGCTGCGTGCCGCCGTCAGGGCCGCCGCCGCCGCGCGAGCCGATCGCGCCGCCTTGCGCGGGCGGGGCCTTGATGTCGACGAGTGTCCAATCGGCGACGATGTCGGTGCCGAAACGCCACTGCGAGCGCTCTCCAACCTCGCGGTTGACCTCGGCCCGGCCACTGAATCGATCGGTGATGAAGTTGAATCGAAACAGGCTCCCGATGTTGACCGAGAAGGAATCACGTCGGTAGGACGGCGAAACAAAGAACGTCCACTTGTTCCACTTCTTTTGGTAGGCCAGGTCGGCGCGGTGAAACCAGACGACGGTGTCGATGTTGCCGCGAGTGTCCGGTTCTTCGTCGTTTTCGTCGCCGAGGATGAGACTGAGGCGGTCGTCGGAACCGAGGACGCGCGCGGTGAACTCGCCACCGGCGACGGGGTAGTCGATCGCGGCGGAGTAGTCGTAGTACCGCGGCGCTACGGTGAAGCTCAGTGAGCCGTCGTCGGGCAGGACGGCGGGGAGGATCGCGTCGATGTAGCTCCGACGACCCGAAAGGGTGAACGAACCCTTGCCGATCGGGCCCTCGGCGACGATTGCCGCGTCGAACGCGTCGGCCTTGACGTAGCCGTGATACCCGTCGCGTCGACCTTTGCGCGCCTTGACGTCGACGATGCCACCAATAGCGTTGCCGTAGCGCGAGTCAAAGTTGCCGGGCACCAGCGACATGCTCTCGATCAACGAAGAGTTGAAGACGCTGGTGATGCCGCCGAAGTGGAACAGGTTTGGGATCTCGTGGCCGCCGAGATAGACGCCGGAGTCACCAGGGGCCGAGCCGCGAATGGCGAGCTGGCCGGCGCCAAAGGATGACCGCGCGACCCCGGGGAAGTTTTGGATCGCCTTGAGTGCGTCGCCATTGGTTCCCGGAAGTTTCTCCAGCTCGACGGGATCCAGGGTGTGCCGAGTTACCTCGACCGTCGCGTCCGATTCGGTCTCGACCTCGGTTCGGTACGGGTTGGTGTTCATCCGAACCTGGTAGTACTTGAGGTCGAGCTGCTCGTTGGCGCCCAGCTCGACCACGTACTCGAGTCGCTCGAACCCCTGCGTCATGATGACGATCCGGACGCGCCCCTCCGGGATGTCGCGCAGCTCAAACGTGCCCTGCGCGTCGGTCTCGCTGCCGGCCGTCCAAGCCGGCACGCTCGTCGGCGGCTTGCGCTTGCGGTAGGGAATCCGACCGAGCTTGGCGCCGCCGGCCGGGTAGGCAGTGATCACCGAGCCCTCCAGCGGGCGCCGTTGGCCCGCTTCGAGCACAATCCCGCGGATGCGGACTGGACCGAGCGCGGCCGGCTCGGGTGCAGGCTCGGGGTCCGGGTCCACGGGCTCGACGGCAGGGGCAGCCTCCGTCGGGGGTGGGGGGGTGACGTCGATGGACAGCGAGAGCACCAGCTCCACGGCCTCGCCCTGGTATTGCCCGGGTTCGTACTCGAGCCCTGCAACGGCGTCGAGCGCTGCAGCATCCACGTCGGGGTGTACGGACTGCGTGATCTCGGCCTCCTTGGTCTTGCCGTCGACGCCAACGACGTAGCGAACGGTGACGGTTCCCGCGGGCGGATCGGGCAGCGCGGCGAGCCCCTCGGGGTACTCCAGCGTCGCTTCGTTGCGGAGCACGGGGTTGGTCAGGCCTGCGGGTGAGGCGGGAGGCGGCGGAGCGCCACCGCCGTCCGCGGCGGGCGGGTCGGTGGGCGGGTCGGTGGGCTCCTCGGTGGGCGGCTCACTGGCCTCGTCGGTAGGCTCGCCACCGGGCTCGACGGGAGACTCGGGCGGTGCCGCGCGCCCGACGTGTGGTGTTCCCCAGGCGAGCCCGGCGACCAACAACGCCGGACTCACACGCCCAGCGGCCCACGACGCAGGGCTGACTCGACTGGTGCTAGCGCGTAAGACTGAACGCGTACTCATAGCGGATCTCGAAGTCGACATTTTTGTTCGCGTTGCTTCTTGCCGCTTTGAACTTCGCCTTCTTCAGCGCTGCGACCGCGATGGCGTCGCAGCCGTTCCCGATGCCCTTGGTCACGGTGACCTTGCGGACGGTGCCGTCACGACGGACCTGCACCTTGAGGAACACCGTGCCCTCGACGCCGTCTTTGGTGGCTGGGCATTGCCGCTTGGGGACCGAGCGCGGCATCGGAAGCTGGGAGATGAAGACTTGCGATGCTGGGGCCCATGCCTTGCCTCCGCCGGCCTTTGTGCCCGAGCCCGCCGAGCCGTTTTCGCTGCCCTTGCCGGGGGCCGCGGGGGCGCGGTTGGGTTTGGCCTTGCCGTTGTTCCGTGGGTCGCCGCCCAGGGTGTCGCCTCCGCCTGATCCGTGGTTGACCGAGACGCCGGAGTCTCCAGGCAGGTTGAGTTGACTGAGGTCGAAGCGCTTGGGCCCCGCCGGCTTCGGCGTTTGGGCTGGCTCGGCGTTCGTCTTGGGCTTGGTCTTGGTCTTGCGCGCCTTCCTTGGCTTGGGCTCGGGAGGCACGTCGGGCGTGGGAGGCTTGGGCTCGACCTCGGGAGCCTCGGGCTGCGGTGTGGGCTCTGGCTCTGGTTCCGGCTTCGGCTCAGGAGGCGTCGGCGGCGGCGGCGGCGGTGGCTCAGGCGCGACGAGCTCGATTTCCATCACCCGCGGAGGTTTTGCGCGCTTGGGCGGGGCCGCGGGGATGAGGAGCACGAAGGCGACGTGTGCGGCCGCGGCAACCGCCAGCGCAATGCCGGAGCGGCCTTTGCTCTCCTTGATGAAGCCGTACAGCAAGTAGGCACCCAGTGGCCCCAATGCAGCGGCTACCCACACTGAGGTGGGCCAGGCATCGATCGTCATGGCAGGCTCCTATCCTTGCGCTTGCTGTGGTTGCTCGGTGGCGATGGCGTACTTGCTGACGCCGCTCTTGCGGAGCAGGTCGAGCAGTCGGACCAGTGCGCGAACCTCGGCCCGCTCGTCACACGAGATGACGCCCTGCAGCTTGGGGTAGTCCGCTTTTTTCTCGGCGATGGCCGCCAAGATCTGCGCGTCGGTCGTGACCACCGCGCCATCCACACTCATCGCGCCATCCGACATGCAGGTGAGCAGAATCTGGCCCTTGTCGGTCGCGCTGGTCTGGCCGGTCGCCGCGTCTGGGCGGTTGACCTCCATGGACTCCACTTGGTTTATCGCCGAGGTGGTGACCATGAAGATGACCAGCAGCACCAGGATGATGTCGACCATCGGCGTGATGTTGATGGAGTTGAGCCCCTCGCTGGGGTCGGACGAGGCGGCCATTAGGCTTCCAGCCCTTCTTGTCCGGCGCTGTACTCGAGGCCGACCGAAGCCGTCTCTTGGGCTCGGCTCAGAATCGAAGCGACGCGTTTGAGATAGGCGTTGTAGGCGACGGTCGCAGGGATCGCGACGAGGAGTCCGACGCCGGTCGCAACGAGCGCCTCGGAGATCCCCGTCATGATCGAGGAGGCATCTGCGGCAGACGCGACGCCTTGCTCACCGAGAAGGTTGAAGACGCGGAGGATCTCCAGCACCGTCCCGAGTAGGCCAATGAAGGGAGCGTTCGCACCCACCGTGCCCAAAAATGAGAGGTTGCGCTCGAGCCGGACCTTCTCGGACGTGCGCGCGGATTCGACGATGAGCTCGATGTTGTCGGCGTCGGCCTCTCTGGCGCGGAGCACCCGCCCGATAAGCCGAGCCCCGGGTGCGTCGAGCTTCGCAGCGGTCTCTTGGATTTTTGGCCATCGGTAGCCGCCGCCCTGCGCGACGAGGGCCGCCATCAGCGTCTCGCGCTTCGCGATGCTGCGGTAGGTGATCCAACGTTCGACCATCACCGCGGCCGTGCCGAGGCTGATTGCCACTAGGAGCCAGAGCACCCACTCAGAGCCGTTGAGTGCCAGGCGTAGGAATTGGTCGTTGAGGTCCATCGTTCGTTCTTTCGGGAGGCCAGCAGCCGCGGCGGCGAACCGCTGCCGCGCTCGTTTTCACAACCAAGCGAACACCGATGCGCGCTGGGTTTGTCACTGCGGAAAGGGGCTTTGGTCGCATTTGGCTGCGCGACACTTGTCTATAGTTTGTGTAACCTGAGAGCAAACCTTCGACAAGCGACTAAATCAGATAAAACGGAGTTCACTGCTTGGACGGCCAGGCTGCGTGGAGCGAGCTGCAGTAGAACTAGCCAGTGTCTAGTTCATATGAACTGCGAAATAGACACTGTCAAGTTTAAGATGACGGGTCGGTCAGTGGCCCACGCCACGACGCAAAAAAGCCCGGCCTACGTTTCCGAGGCCGGGCTTCTTTGCATGCGCTGGATGGGCTGCGGGCTGCGGGCTACGCCCGAGCGGAGCGGCAGCCTACAGGGCGCTCTTGATCTTCTTGAGCAGTGCTTTGCCTTCCGCCGACGTGGAGTCGTGGAACGCCTGGTGCACCTCTTCGGACTTGGCCGCGAACGCCGCCCTCTCGCTGGCGCTGAGCTCGATGAGATTGACGCCCGAGTCGACGAAGTTCTGCTGGAGCATTGCCTTGATGCCACGGACGCCACGACGCGCCTTCTTGGCAAGCTTGGCCGGGTCGCCCATCACGACCTGCTGGAGGTCGTCCGGCAGCTGCTCCCAGAGCTTGCGGGAGGTCACCACCAACGCAGGCTGGTAGATGTGCTCGGTCAGCGTGAAGTCCGTAATGGCCTGGTACCAGGATGCCGCAAACGTGAACAACGGTGTGTTGTCGAACCCCTGGACGACACCCGTCTGGAGTGCCGAGAGCACCTCCGTCACGGAGATGGGCACGGGCGAGGCACCGTAGGACTTCCACGTGTTGAGGTGCACGTCGCTCTGCTGCGAGCGCATTTTTCGGCCCTTGAGATCGCCGGGGCTGCGGACCGGCGAGCTGGACCCAATCGACCGGTAGCCGTTCTCCGAGAAGAACATCAGCTTGAAGCCGCGCTCCCACAACAGCCGGTCGAGATCCTCGCGGATGACCTCATCGAGCACGCGGTCAGCGTCCTGCTCGGTGGGGAACAGGAAGGGAAGCTCCAGGCACTCGATCTCCGGCACCGAGGAGGCAAGCGCGCTGGCGGAGCCTCCCCACATGTGAATCGTGCCGCGCTTGGTTGCCTCCGCCGTTGAGGTCTCATCGCCCAGCGCACCGCCAAGGTACGTCTTGACCTTGATCCGCCCCTCGCTCTCTTTCTTGATCGTCTTCTTGCGCTTCTTGAGCTGCTTGGCCCACGGCGTCCCGGGCGGGGCCACCGTCGCGATCTTGATCGTGAACTCCGGCTCGTCGGCGCGCGCCCGTTTGATGAACGGCGCGGACGCGGCAGCCGCCGCGCTGCCCTGAACGAAAATGCGGCGAGTAGTGGACGGCTTGGTGCTGTAGGTCATGGGCGCCCCGATTGAAACGCCTCCACGCCCGCGGAGCAAGCCGACACTAGGTAGATCGCCGAACTTTGTCGGGATTGTCCGCGCCGACGCGCGAAAACACCGGTCTACTGCGCAGGCTCAGCCGACGGGGCGGCACCCAGCTCGATGCTGACCGACTGCACGCCCCAGATGTCGGTTGCGTACTCACGAATCGTCCGATCGGAGGAGAACTGTCCAACCCCGGCCAAGTTGGCGACGACGCGGCGCGCCCACTCCTTTTGGTCCTGGTACACCGTGCCCACCCTCTGGTGGCACTCCATGTACTGGGCAAAATCGGCGCAGACCAGGTACGGATCGTGTGTCCACAGATCCCGAACGATGGGCTCGAAGCGAGTCTTGTCATCGGGGCTGAAGAACCCGGAGCCAACGAGATCCAAGGCATCTTTGAGTGCGGGGCACTGCTCGATGAACTGCGCGGGGTTGTAGCCGTCGTGCTTGATCTGCTGAACCTGCTCGGCGTTGTGGCCAAACAAGAAGAAGTTCTCGGCGCCGACCGCCTCGCGGATCTCTACGTTGGCCCCATCCAGCGTGCCCACGGTCAGCGCCCCATTCATCGCAAACTTCATGTTGCCCGTGCCCGAGGCCTCCTTGCCGGCCATCGAGATCTGCTCGGAGACGTCCGTCGCCGGAATGATCCGCTCGGCCAGCGAGACGCCATAGTTGGAAATAAAGCACGCCTGCAACCGACCGCGGGTCGACGGATCGGAGTTGATCGTCGCGGCGACATCGTTGATGAGCTTGATGTGCAGCTTGGCCGTCATGTAGCCCGGCGCCGCTTTACCCCCAAACAAAAAGGCGCGCGCGGGGATGTCGGCGTCGGGGTTGCGCTTGATCGCTTGGTAGAGCGCGACCACGTGCAGGCAGTTGAGCAGTTGCCGCTTGTACTCGTGTAGACGCTTGATCTGCACGTCGAAGATGGCGTCCACGTCGAGCGTGATGCCCTCCTGCTTGCGCACGATGCCCGCGAGCTGCTCCTTGTTTTTGCGCTTGATCGCGATGAGCTCGTCGAGGAACTCGTCGTCGTCGGCGAACGGGGCCAGCTTGCCAAACTGGTCGAGGTCGGTGACCCAGCCGTCGCCGATTCTTCGCGTGATGGCTTCAGACAAGCGCGGGTTCGAAAACAGAATCCAGCGACGCGGCGTGACACCGTTGGTCTTGTTGTTGAAACGCTCTGGCCACATGCTGGCAAAGTCGGGCATCAGCCGCGTCGTGATGAGCTCCGAGTGCAGCTTGGCCACCCCGTTGACACTGTGACTGCCCACGACCGCCAGGTTCGCCATGCGCACGTGCTGCCCGTCGGGGCCGTCGCCGATGATCGACATGCGCGCCAGTCGATCGCCATCGCCCGGGGTGTGGATCTCGACCTGTCGCAAGAACCGACGGTTGATCTCAAAGATGATGTCGAGATGGCGCGGCAGTAGGCGCCCAAACAGGTCGACGCCCCACGTCTCGAGCGCTTCGGGCAGAAGCGTGTGGTTGGTGAACGCCAGCGTGCGCTGGGTGATGTCCCAGGCGGTGTCCCACTCCATGCGCTCCTGGTCGACGAGCACCCGCATCAGCTCCGCGACAGCGATCGCGGGGTGGGTGTCGTTGAGCTGCATCGCGACCGCATCGGGCAGGGCGGTAAGCGGCAGATCGCCCTTCTTGAACCGCCGCAGAATGTCCGACACCGAGCAGCACACAAAGAAGTACTGCTGCTTGAGCCGCAGCTCCTTGCCCTCGAGAGACGTGTCGTTGGGGTACAGGACCTTGGAGATGCTCTCACTCACCGACTTGCTCTCGACGGCGCGCCGATAGTCGCCGTCGTTGAACACCTTGAGGTCGAACTCCTTGGTCGCGCGCGCGGCCCACAGCCGGAGCGTGTTGACCGTGTTGTTCCCAAAGCCGGCGACAGGCGTGTCGTAGGGGACGCCCTGGACACTGGTCGCATCGACCCAGCGGACGCTGAACTGCCCGTTCTCGTCCCGCTGCTGCTCCACGCGGCCGTAGAATCGAACCTCCACCGCGTACTCGTGCCGGGCTATCTCCCACGGGGTTCCGTAGCGTAGCCATGCGTCGCCGCGCTCGACTTGCCAGCCGTCGCTGATCTCTTGGCGGAAGATCCCGAACTCGTAGCGGATCCCGTAGCCGTACCCCGGGTAGCCCAGGGTTGCCATCGAATCGAGGAAGCACGCTGCGAGCCGCCCGAGGCCTCCGTTGCCGAGGCCAGGGTCCAGCTCCTGCTCGAGCAGACGCGGCAGGTCGATCCCGTACTCCAACAAGAGCTTGCTCGCCAGATCGTACAGCCCGAGGTTGATGAGGTTGTTCCCCAGCGTCCGACCCATGAGGAACTCGGCCGACAGGTAGTAGACGCGCTTGACCCCTTGCTCGTAATACGTTCGCTGCGTCCGGACCCAACGCTGGACCAGCCGGTCGCGCACGGCGTGCGACAGCGCCTCGTAGACATCGCGCATCGTCGCGGACTGCGGGTCCTTCATGCACGTGTAGTACAGATGGTCGAGCACGGCGCGGCGCAGCGTGTCGGCGTGCATGCCCGTGCGGCCGTCTTCGACGACAATCTTTGGGCCGGGTTCGTTCGTGTCGGTCATGCGCTTGTTCTGCCGCAGCGTGAATCCGGGCCCATCAGCAGGAGGGCCCAGCGCGCGGAGAATACCCGAGCCGAACTTCACTCGCTGACGTTGGCCTTGATGGGTCGACCGTGGGTGTCAATCCAGCGTACGAGGCCCGATTTGACGGCTGTCTGCGCTCCCGTCGCGCCTGGAGCCGCGGGCTTGAGGCCGTTGAGCATGCGCCTGCGCTCCAGCAGTGGCAGCGGGCTGTCCATCCGCAGGAACAATGCCGAGAGCTCGTCGAGCGACCAACCCGCTCCGTCGAGGGCCCGCGGGCGGGCTCGCCACGCCACGATCCTGTCGGCGAGCAACCCGCGGGCAAACTGCTCTGGTTCGACCCCGGGCGGTGGCACGAGTGACTCCGTTTCGTAGCTCGTCAGCGCGGCCGAGGTCTCTGCGGGTGTGACCCCGTGCAGGATCGCCACCCGCTGCAGCTCAGCCTCGAGTTGGCCGCGTGAGCGGGTTAGCAGGGCGTTTCGAACCGTTGCATCGGTCGGCGACGCTGGCGGCGACGGCGGGGCTGCCGCCTGTTTGGGTTGCGTCTCTTTGGGCTCGGACGACCACTGCGTCCACGCAACCGCCGCCAGCGCGCAGAGGCTCAGGGCCATCGCGCCAACCATGAGCGCCGCCCTCGATCGGCGCGCCCGAAGGCGGGCCCGGCTGCGGGAGACGTCGTGGGCGTCGGTCACCGCGACCGGGGCCATCATCGCGCTCCAAAGCTCGTCCGCAAAAATGTCGGCCGCCTGCGGTCGGTGATACGCATCCTTGGCCAGGCCACGCATCAGGCAGGCTTCCAAGGAAGGCGGCACGTTCACTCCGGGCGCGACATCCGACAGCGGAGGCGGGGGTTGATGGCTGTGGAGCTCTGCCAGCGCGTTGGGATTGCGCGCCTCAAATGGCGGGCGGCCCGCGAGCATCTCGTACAAGATGCACGCGAGCGCGTAGACGTCGGTGCGGGCATCCACGGGCCCATCCGCCGCTTGCTCAGGCGCTTGGTACGAAGCGTTTCCACCTGGGGCGCTGACGAAGTCCAGCACCTTGACGAAGCTCGGGCCGTCGCCGCGGCTGAGCACCATGATGTTGGACGGCCGCAGGTCGCGATGGATGACGTGGTTTGCGTGCGCCTCCTGGAGTGCTTCGCAGACCTGCGTCGTGATCGAGACGGCACGCGTGGGAGGCAGTGTCCCTCGGCTTTGTAAGACAGCCTCGAGGGTCGTGCCTTCGAGGTGTTCGGTCGCGAAGAACAGTGCTCCGTCGGCGAGTCTCCCGTAGCCGCGAATGGCAACCGTGTGCGGGCACTTGAGCCGGGCGGCGGCGCGAACTTGCGTCGCGAACTCGGCCGCGAACTTGGACTCGCGCGACAGCCAGGGGTGGATGATCTTGAGGACCAGCGTCCGTTCGGTCGCGGGCTGGTCTACGAGGTAGACGCCACCGATGGTTCCGTCGCCAAGCTTGGCGCGCACCGTGACCTCGCCGACCGAGGGCGCGACGATCGTGCGACCGGTCATGGCGTCGGTCATGGCCGACGCGCCGGGCATGACGCCGCAGGCTCCGCACGGTCCCCCGTCCGCCAGCACGACACCGCAATGGGCACAGGTCGCCACGCCCGCGCAGTCTAGAGTGCATCTCAAGAACCCGCACGGGCCGAGTCAGCCCACCCGGCGAATCCGTCTGGCGCCGCGGCGTTAGTCGATCGAGACGACCGTGCCGTCGGTCAGCCGGGTCTCCGCGCTGAGCAGAGCGAGCACCGTGTTGTCGAGATCCTCCGGTGTGATCTCCGCAAAATCGATGCCGTCGAACATCCGATCGTAGGTCTTGGCCACGGTGAGCTCCACGGGGAAGGGCTCGTCGCCTGAGACTTCCAGGCCGCCGTCAGGCAGCGGAGCCTCGACGACCAGGCGCTCCGAGCTACGAATCTCGAACGGGATGAGCACGTCGCCCAGCTCGGCATGGCCGACGATGTTCACGGTTGCGCCCACGAGGTCGTCATCGACGTCGGGGATCTCGGAGGCGGCGCGGTCCGCCTTGGTGGGCGCTGCGTAGGGCCCATACGTGACCACAGCGCCGCAGTAGTTGCCCGCATCGACTTCGACGCCGCCGAACGTGAACAACCTGAGGTCGTCGGAGCGAATGTCCTCGGGCAGGGCGCCCCAGTAGCGCTCGAGCTCGATCTGCGTCCCGTCGCAGCCCATGACGGCGACCTGCGCGGTGACGATGTGCGCGTCGGTGAGGGTGATGGTCCATCCCTCATCGGTCTCGAACTTTTGGTCCCCGAGGCCCGAGCGGTGGTCCGGGAACTTCCCATCCTCGGCCGTGCCGTGGTGGGTCACTAGGACCTGCACGAGCGCGGTGTCCCCGCCGCCGAGGCCGAGCAGGCTGGCATCACACCCTGTCGTGGTGAACGCGGCAGCGATGATGCAAGGGAGGGAAAGCGAACGCAGCAGGCGGGACATGAGCGGCAGTGCCTTTCGGACCATTTGGATAATGCATATTACAAAAACTATACACAACTAAAATTGTGCGTCTGTTCACCTCTATGTGCCGCGAATTTGCGCGAACACGCTCAATTGGCCGGCTGTGGACCGAATTTGACCAGCCGGGGAGATCTCGTCGAAGTCAATTGTGATTGAGAATAAATACAATAGCTAACTTTACAGCTATTCCGCCGACGCCGTGGCGGACCCTGGATTTGACCGCTGTCGGCTGCGTCCGCTAGGAGCCTGGGCGAGCACCGGATATGGGCGAGTTCATCAGACACGCAACCACCCTCGGCGGCATTGTGGCCACCGTTCTTAGCCTCGCCGCGTGCAAAGGGAGTCCGAGCCAGCCGACGTGGCCCGCGCCGAGCGCCGCCGTTGCCGCGCCCACACTGCCGACCGCGGATGTCCGCGATATCCACACGGCCAGCGATGCCGAGGCGGTCGTCGTGACCCATGTGGGCCTCAACTGGAAGGTGTCTTTTGCGGATCACACGCTGGCGGGGCACATGACCGCCGCGGTCGATCGGCGCGACGCCAAGGCTCCGCTGCGCTTGGATACGCGCGCGCTCGAGGTCGCGTCGGTCCAGACCAGCGCGCAGGCGACGGATGGCGCCCCCCGACTGGCGGAGCTGGGAGATAGCGCGGGGTGGACCACGGCGGAGTGGACCTGGGCCGATGAGGATCCCATCCTCGGGCGTGGCCTGGTCGTCGAGTTGCCCGACGACGCAACGCTTGTGCGCGTGCACTACACGGCCACGCCCAAAGCGACCGGGCTGCAGTGGTTGGAGCCAGGCCAGACCAGCGGCGCCGAGCCGTTCCTCTACAGCCAGTCGCAGGCCATCCACGCGCGCTCGTTCATCCCGTGCCAGGACTCTCCGGGCGTCCGCGTCACGTACGACGCCGTGGTCGAGGTCGACCGCCCGCTCGTCGTGGCGATGGCGGGCACGCGCATCAATGCCGAGGGCGAGGCCGTGGAGCCAGACGCGCTGCCGGCCGACGGTCGCCATCGTTTTTCCATGCGTCAGCCGATCCCCGCGTACCTGCTCGCGCTCGCGGTCGGTGACCTGCGGTTCAAGAGCCTCGGGTCGCGGACCGGCGTCTGGGCTGAGCCCGCCGTGCTCGAAAAGGCCGCCAACGAGTTCGCCGAGATGGAGTCGATGCTCCAGGCGACAGAGACGTTGTACGGGCCCTATCGCTGGGATCGCTACGATGTGCTCGTGCTTCCGCCCGCCTTCCCTTTTGGGGGCATGGAGAACCCTCGGCTCACGTTCGCCACGCCCACCATCCTTGCTGGGGACCGATCGTTGGTGTCGCTGATCGCACACGAGCTGGCGCACTCGTGGTCCGGCAACCTGGTGACCAACGCGACCTGGGGGGACATGTGGCTCAACGAAGGGTTCACGGTCTACATCGAGCGCAGAATCGTCGAGGCGCTGTACGGCGTACGGCGGACCCGCATGGAGGCTGTCCTCGGGCTTCAGGACCTCGATGAGGAGCTGGCCGAGGTCTCTGTTGCAGACTCACGCCTTGCGGTGAGCCTGACCGGGCGCGATCCCGACGACGGGCTCACCGACATCCCCTACGAAAAGGGGGCCTTGTTCCTGCGCCAGCTCGAAGAGGCCTACGGGCGCGAGACGCTCGACCCCTTCTTGCGCGCATGGTTCGATGAGCATGCGTTCACGAGCGTCAAGACGGCCGACTTTGAGACGTTTCTTCGAACTCGGTTGCTCGACGTCGCGCAGCCGCGGCCCGGCACTCGGACGCCGGACGCGGACGCGTGGATCAACGGCCCGGGGGTTCCCGAAGGGGCGTGGCTGCCCAAGTCCGATGCGTTTGTCACCATCGACGCTCAGGTGGCGGCGTTTTCGGCGGGAGAGATCGACGCGGCGGGGCTGTCGGGCAGTACGTGGACGGTGTACGAGTGGCTTCACTTCCTGCGTCACCTGCCCGAAGCGTTGCCGACGGCGAAGTTCGCGGATTTGGACGCGGTGTACCAGCTGACCGCGTCGCCCAACTATGAGGTGCTGGCGCAGTGGCTCAACGCGTCTACCCGTCACCACTACGCTGCGGTCGACAAGCGGCTCGAGTCGTTCTTGATCGAGGTCGGTCGTCGAAAGTTCCTGGTGCCGCTGTACAAGGCGTTGGTGGCCGCGGATCGTCGCGAGGACGCACGCAGGATCTACGCGACCGCGCGCTCGGGCTATCACGCGGTGACGCGCAGCACGCTCGACAAGCTGCTGGAGCACGAGGGCGCGGCGGCGGATTGACGGGTATATTGTCGGGCGAGGACACTCCGGTCGGCGAAGAATCTCAGAGCGGGGCAGGCTTCCCCGCGGCCGCACCCGTCGTACGCAGGCGGAGGTTGCCCAAGTGGATGCGCACTCGCTGGGCGCGCGGGTTGGCGGGCACAGGCGTGTTTGTGCTGGTGCTGGTCCTTGTGGCGATGAGCCTTGCCCCCGGGATCATTCACGACCGCCTCGAGGCGCGCCTTCAGGAGCGGCTGGGGCCGGCGGCGCAGGTCGGTGAGATCGAGCTGCACTACCTCAGCCTCGCGCTCACGATCCACGAGATCTCGCTGGAGTCGGGGCGAGTGGGTGTCGACATCGACGCGGCTGAGATCGACTGGCCACTTCGGGCGCTGGTGCGCAGCGATGTCCGACCCGCTGTCGTTTTGCATCGTCCGCGCGTGGTCTACACCACCGACCGCGAGCCCAAGCCAAAAGACGACCAGCCCACGCGGCTCGACCTGTTCGACTCCCTGCAGATCATCGACGGCTCCGTGCAGATGGAGGTCACCACGCCCAGCGGAGCGACCGTGGCGGGCATGACCGAGATCGAGGCGATGCTGACCAACCCGCAGTTCGGGTCGTCGCAGATGGGGACGCGCCTGAACCTCGAAGCCGAGCTCCCAGGGGAGGGGCATCTTCGGCTCGAAGGCCAGGTGTCCAGCACACAGCCCCGCCTGGCCTGGCGGCTGCGGTTCGACCTGCGGCGACTGAAGCTGTCGGACTTCAACAACCTGTGGATGGACATCGTCGAGATGGATGTCGAGTCCGGCTCGCTCAGCGTGCGCGGCGAGTTGCTGCGCACGACGGCCCACCTGCGCGGACGCATCACGCCCCGCTTTGACGGCCTTGTCTTGCTGGACCCCAACGAGGACGCGCGGCACCCCATGGGCGAGGCGCTGCTGGAGCACATGCTTGTTGGGGCCACGGCGACCATCGACGTCAACCAAGACCTCGAGGCTGGCTCCACGCTCACGTTCAACAAGCTGCTGGCCACCGATTGGCGGATGCTGGTGGCCGCTTTGATCAAGCGTGGCTACTCGCGGCGACTCGACACACTCGACGGCTACGAGGCCGAGATTGGCGATGTCGAAATCGACTTCGGCATGGGCTTGCTGACGCTCTATGAGGTCCAGCTCATCAACGAGTCGTTGGCGGTCGACGTCCCGTTTGTGTCCGTGCCGCGCATCGACGTCATGTTCGATCGGCAGGTCACCGAGCGCGGCGCCAAAGCCTACAAACACGTGACGTTGTGGGAGCCGACGGTGACGTTTGTCGCTGCACGCAAGGGCTCCGAGAGTCAGATTCGATTCGACGAGCGGTGGGTCGACAAGATCTCGGCGCTGCCGTTCAAGACCCGCGACCTCATCGTGCACGACGGACGGGTGGAGTTTCGCGATCACCGTCACGCCGAGCCCGTGCACTTTTTTGTGAGCGACATCGAGTTGGTCGGTGCGGAGATGGCGGCCGACCTGCACGCGCCCGGGTTCCGCGGCGCGCGACTGTCGGGCTCGTGCAAGCTGATGGGGGTCGGCCACGCGACGATTGCGGTCGCCTTCGAGCCGCGGGCGCCGCTGCCCAACCTCGACCTCGACTTGTTCTTGCCGCCGCTGTCGCTCGAGGTGCTCAACCCCGTGCTGCGGACGTACGCGGAGGTCGAGGCCGATGCGGGCGCGCTGGGGTTCTCGGCGCATATCTCAGCCCGCAACCTGCACGCGGAGGCGAGTGTCGTCCCGACGGTTGTCGGGCCGAAGCTGCACAGCGTGGAGTACGCCCGAAAGAAGTTTCGCCACGTCATGATCGAACGCCGTCTCAAGCGCCTGCGGGGGCGGGCCGTCGACGTCGAGTTCGAGATGGAGCCAGGGGAGGGCGTGCTGCACGAGTTCTTCCCCGCATTCTTGGTCGCCGCTCTTCGCGAGCGCTAGCCGCGGCGGCTGTGCCCACACGCAAAGACGCCCGCGTTCCCAAAGCGGAAACGCGGGCGTGAGTGCTTCGGCGAGCGCGCTATGCGTCGACGAGCTTCTTCTTGAGGGCCTCGAGCTGCGAGTCGATCTCGGCCTCTTGGACGCCCGCGTCGACCTCGGCCCCGTCGGGTGCCGCCGCAGGCGCCTCCCCCTCGGGTGCGGCTGCAGGTGCCTCGCCCGCGGCGCCGCCGATAGCCTTGCGCTCGCGCTCGGCTGCCTGCAGCGCCATCTTGCCCTTGAGCCGGTCCAGGTCGTCGTCGACGGAGCTTGACGCCTCGAGCGCGCGGAACTGCTGGTCCAGCGTTGCCTCGGGCAGCGCGCCGCCGATCTCGGCCATGGCCTCGGCTTCGGCTTCGATCTGCGTGACGCGGTCGGACATGCGCTCGAACGTGTCGAACGCGGACGTCGAGTTGATGTTGGTCAGCGTCTCGTTGATGGTGCGCTGAGCCTCGGCACGCTTTTGGCGCGACACGAGGATGTTGCGCTTGCGCTTGGCCTCTTCGATCTTGTTGTCGAGACCCCGCAGAGCACCCTTGAGCTGCTCGACGGATTGCTTTTGCGCCTCCCACTGCTGCTTGAGGGTCTCGGCCGTCGAATCGTGCTCGGTCTTGCGCGCCAAAGCCGCACGGGCGAGTCCATCGTCGCCCGCACGAATGGCGAGCATCGCTTTGCGCTCCCACTCGGCAGACTTGGTGGCCTCTTGCTCGTACTGCTTTTTCAGTCGCTTTTCGTCGGCGATCGCGACAGCGACTTGCTTCTTCGCCTCGACGAGCTGCGACTTCATGTCGACGAGGACCTGATTGAGCATCTTCTCAGGGTCCTCCGCTTTGTTGATCAGCTCATTGATGTTCGAGCGAACCAGAGTGCCCAGCCTAGAAAACAGTCCCATTGCTCAAGCGCTCCCTTCGACTTCGCCTTGAAGTCCCCACGGCGCGAGCCGGTCCCAATGCCGGTCTAGTGCCATACACATGTCATCGATCATGGCCTGAAACTCGTTGAAGTCGAGGTTCTCAAGCTGTTGCGCTCCCGACAAGACAACCTTGTCCTCCTGGAGCGAGTAGGAGGAATGCAAGAGTTCGGAGTTGAGCGTCAGCAGCAAGCGGAACAGGTCCTCTGCTTCCTTGCCGTCGCTGCGGAGATCCAGCACGGGGATGGAGAACAAGACGATCGGGTCCTCGGCCTTCACACCGATCTGTGCGGGGTGCGCACTCTCGGGAGACAGGAGCCAGGTGCTTTCTCCGATTTGCTCGTAAGGCAGCGCGGTCTGGAGCAGATGAGAGTCGATTTGGTCGACGGTGGCCATACAGTAGTGATTCCTATTGACCGCGGTGGGCGGCGCGGAAGTGCGAGGGATGGTCCACAGAACGCCCCGTGGCGGACGTGACGTTACCCGCCACCGATGTTGGGTCGGGCTTGCCCTGGGGCGCGCCGCGAGGGCTGCAAGGGTATGCCGGCCAGCGCAACGCGGCAAGCCGCTGTGGGTGGATGTTGGTCAGCGGGCGTGAACTGCGATTGCCACGCAACCGGGCCCCCCTGGCATTTATGCCCGCGCTTTTACGCCGATTGGAGCCGTGTAGCGGCCGCTCGGTAGCCGGCGGACGCCAATGGGACGCAGGGGCGAGACGGAGGTCTTTTCGGCGGTCCAACGCCGTGGTATCTCGCGTCGACGCATGAAGGACGACGTGCCCGCGCTCGGAAACCTGCCGCGACATGTCGGCATCATCATGGATGGCAATGGCCGGTGGGCGCGTGAGCGCGGCCTGGCTCGCGAGGAGGGCCACGAGCGTGGTGCCGACTCCGTCCGCACCGTGGTGCGAGCTGCGCGCAAGGTCGGTATCGAGGCCCTCACGCTGTTCGCATTCTCAGCGCAGAACTGGGACCGGCCGCCCGAAGAGGTCTTCCACCTCATGGAGCTCCTGCGTCGCTACCTGATGCAGGAGCGCGCCGAGATCCTCGACAACGGGATTCGTCTCACTACCGTCGGCAACACGCAGCGGCTCCCGCCCCACGTGCGCGACCCGTTGGTCGAGCTGATGGCGGCGTCCGCTCACAACGACGGCATGGTCCTGTGCCTGGCGCTCAGCTACGGCGGGCGCGAGATGATCGCCAATGCCGCGCAGGCAATGTGCCGCGCCGCAATTGCGGGGCAGATCCAACCCGACGAGGTGAACCCGGAGCTGTTCGAGGAGTACCTCGACTCCTCCAAGGTGCTGCCGCCGCTCGATCTGCTTATCCGCACCAGCGGGGAGCAGCGCATCTCCAACTTCTTTCTGTGGGAGACGGCCTACGCGGAGTTGTATTTCACCGACGAGCAGTGGCCCGAGTTTGGCCGCGAGGAGCTCATCGTCGCACTGCAAGACTACGCAGCGCGGGAGCGGCGATTTGGCCGGACGTCCGCTCAGGTTACGCCGCCTGACCCGGCCACCCCGAGTACGGCTGGGTTGGATTGATTCGGAGTCGACTGACCCCATGAGTAACCTCGCCAAGCGCGCTGCGACGGCTGCAGTGCTGGTGCCGATTCTTGTCGCGGCCATCTACCTCGACACATCGCCCTGGGCGATGACGGCGACCGCGGCGCTCGTCGCCGTCATCAGCCTCGACGAGTACCTTCGCATGGCGCTGCCAGTGACGGACGAGGACCCAGCGTGGCTGTTGCGGGTCGTCTGTGGCGTGCTCGGGGGCTTGCTCGTGGTCTTGCCAGCCGTGTACGGCCCGGGAGCGGTGCTCGGGCCGATCCTCACCGCGGCGGCGCTGGCCGTGGGGTTCTCAACCCTTGCCCGCCCTGCCGCGCTGCCCGACGCTGGGCGGCACATGGGCGCCTGCTTGTCGGGCCTTATCTACGTGCCGCTGCTGATGTCCGCCCTGCCGCTGCTCAAGGTCGCTGGGCACGCACACTGGGTGACCCTGACGCTGTGCATGGCGTTCTTCTCCGACACGGTCGCCTACTTCTTTGGGCGCGCGTTTGGCAAGAACAAGCTCTACGCCGCCGTAAGCCCAAAGAAGACGTTGGAGGGCGCGGGTGGGGGGATCATCGGGTCCTGCTTGGCCACGATCGTCGTCGGCCATTTTTGGCTGATCCCCGAGTTGCCGATCCTGCACGCGCTTGGCTTGGGGGTGGTCGGCAGCATCGTTGGGCAAGCCGGCGACCTCGTCGAGTCGATGCTCAAGCGCACGTTCGGGGTCAAGGACTCGAGCAACCTGCTTCCAGGCCACGGCGGGATGCTCGACCGCATCGACGCGATGGTCTTCGTCGCGCCCGTGACGTTCTACTACCTGGTGCTCGTCGCCTAGCGAGCAGCCCTGCGGCTAGCCCTCGGAGGCTGGCGGCAGTGCTTTTTGTTCTTTCTTCTTGGCGAGCGCGTAGCCACCGGCCACCGCACCCCCGACCAACACGATCGGCCAAAACGCCGCCGACAGGATCGCGAGCACGCCCGCGGTGACGCCGTAGCCCAGGGCGCCCGTGGCTGCCCCCGCAACAGCGGATTGTCCGGTGCTCGCCTTCTTGTTTTTGGCGAAAAGATAGGTGCCGCCCGCTACGGCTCCGCCGACGATGAGGGCGATGAGGGCCATGAGCAGGAGTATAGCCGTCTACGCCGTTTCTGCTGGTCCCCGCGACCGAGGCCGCCGCGCCAACCGCCGTTGAGGGAGGCACTGGAGCCGCATGGCACCCGGATCACCGCTCGCGGCCTGCGATACCAAGCGGTCGTCTTTGCCCGGCCTGCGTATGTCCCGCCCTGTCCGATCGGGTGGTTTCGTGGGCCTTTGCGTTTCTTGTCCGTGGGGCGATACTGCGTCGCCCGAAATGAGCGAGGAAACCCCACCGCAGCCGAATGTTACCGCTTCGGACTCGACAGAGCCGGAACTGCCCGCCGACGGTTCCGATCTCGATAGATCCGCCGCGGCTCCTGCGGGTGAGGAGGGGCCGCCCAAGAAACGGCGACGCCGCCGTCGGAAGAAGAAGAAGCCGGCCGACGGCGTCGCGGCCGACGTGAGCCCGGCATCGGAAAGGGCGAGCTCTGACGGCGGAGGCCAAAGCCCCGCCGCTGCGCCCGATGCCATGGCGGCATCACTGGCCAACCTTGCGGGGGGTCTGTTCTCGCATCTGGATGCACGCGAGATCCCGTGCCGGCTCGAGGGCTGCAGGCGCACGTGGGTGTGGACGGCCGAAGATCAGATTCAGGCCTTTGGCCAGCCTCCACCGCGGAGGTTGTGCAACCAGCATGCGCAGCAGTTGGATTCTGTCGCCGACGTCGCGGCGCCCTGTGCCAACCCAGGGTGCGAAAAAACTTGGACGTGGACCAAGAGCGCTCGCTCCGCGCATCTGCAGCGCGGCGGGACGGACCACGCGCCCAAGCGGATCTGCGACGACTGCCAGGCCGAAGAGAAGGCGCTCGTCGACCGCGAGGCCACGTGCCGGGTCGACGGCTGCAAGCGCACCTGGATTTGGGATGCCGACGCGCAGCTCAAGCACCGCACTTGGTTGCGACGCAGTGCCGAAGAGGGCGAGTCGGATCGTGGCCCTCGCGGCAAGGGCCGCAAACGGCAGCGTCGACGCAAGCGTACGCGCGGGTCGATCCACGAGGCGCCGCCGCGGATGTGCGAGCTGTGCCGCCAAAAGCACGCACAGCTCGAAGGTCGCGAGGGCCCCTGCAAGGTGCACGGGTGCACACGCATGGCCAAGGTCGACCGCGATACTCAGCTGCGCGCGTGGGCTGCTCTGCAGACGGACGATTTGACGGCGGAGCCGACGGCGTTGCCGCGGCGCATGTGCGAGGTGTGCCGCGAGTTCTGCAAGAACCACCCCGACCGTGCGGTCGCGTGTGGCCGACCCGGGTGCGACCAGACGTGGGCGTTCAAGACGGGCGCTCAGCTGCAGGCCTTTTTGGCCGGTCGGCTCGAAGACCCACTGCGATTGTGCGAGGAGTGCAGCAAGGGGGACTTCATGGTCCTGGAGCGACCCGAGGGGGCCCCTGCGGGCGCCGAGGTGATGCCGTGCTTGGTGCTTGGCTGTGAGGGACTCTGGTATTGGCTGCCCGGGACTCAGCTCGAGCCCTGTGCTCCCGGCGAGCTGTCGCCCCATCGAATGTGTGCCAAGCACCGTGCGGAGCACTTGGGCGAGCCCGCCCCTGACGCGACTGTCGACGCACCGTCCTCCGATGCAGCACCCGAAGGCGACGCAGCACCCGACGGCGATGCAGCACCCGAAGACACCGTCCAAGCATCCGTGCAAGCGCCTGTCGACTCGCCTCAATCAGCGCCTGAGGAGGACGACGCCGCACCGAGCGCTGAGGCCAGCCCGACCGAGCCGGCTGAACCCGAGCCGCGCGCCTGACAGCGGCGCTCAGCGTACGTCGGGGCCGCGCGGCGTGCCCATGGCCCCGACGACGCTACCGATCATCGAGCCGGCCGCGCCCACATTGGTGGGGGCGCCGGGCGCTTCGTCGAGCAGGATCACGGGCAGCGGTTCGCCGCGACCGGGGCTCCAGTGCATGAGCTCTCCGCGCTTGCCGCGAACCCGCAAGAACGTGGACTGAACCCGCTCGCGCGGAAGCAGGACATCATGGGTGAACACGGCGATCCACGTGCCGGTGTTGTAATACCAAGACGGGAGCTCGCCGCCCCGATTCTGTCGCCACAGCACCTCGTCGTGCGAGTGACCCATCGTCACGATCGGGACGTCGAGTCTCTCGGCCAGCTCCGCGGCGGCGCGCCGCATCGGCTGGGGAGGGATGTTCGTATCGTTGCGCAGCATGAGATACAGCGCCGCGCCAAATGCCGTGAACAGGAACCCGAACCCCAGCCCCAAGAACACGATGGCCTTGCCCATGAGCCCCATCTCGAGCTGGTTGAGGCCGTGAATCGCCGCAAACCAAAGGCCGAACACGAGCAGTCCGACCAGGACCAAGCCAAACACGCCCTTGACGGCCGCGCGGCCAAAACTCTGCACCGCGGCGGAGATGTCGGCGCGCGTCTCCTTCATCGCGTCGATATCGAGCAGCGTCTGACCCAGGCCTGACTCTTCCGCGAGTTCTGCCAAACGCTGCTCGTGGGCGGCGGCGAGGCGGTCGCGCTGTCGCGAGGGGTACTGCGTGACGCGACGGACGATCTGCCACCAAAAGCGCCAGTGCGATTTCACGACGCTGAGCAGCAGCTGCGGCTGGTTGAACAGCAGCCACTTGACGTACCGCGTGTTGGCGCGCGTGCTGGGGACAATGAAGGTGACGTTACCGAACGCGTTGTACAGGTACCGCTGGAAGAAATTCCCCAGTGGGTTGTCCAGCTCGGCTTCGTGCAATGCATCGCCTGCGGTGGCGAGACCCTCTCGCAGAGGATAGCGGAAGGCGTTTTCGGGATCGTACTGGCATCCGTGCTCGATCCAGATTCGCCCCTCCTCGTAGTAGAACCAGGGCCGGAACTCCAAGCGATCGAGTGCTTGCTGGGCTCGCTCGGGGTCGCCCGCGAACATCTCGTGGTGTTCGATGGCATCCCGCATTGCGTTTTGCACGGGGGACCACTGAATCTCGACATCGTGGTTGCCCGGCATGATGAGCACCTCGTTGCCCTGATCCAGCACGTGGATGATGCCTTGGAGGAACAACGGATGCCCGGCCAGGATGCGCTCGAGCTCCATCGCCGTCCGCTGCGGCGTCATCACGGGGCTGAACGCGCTCTTCTTGGCGCCGATTTCCTCGGGGACCGCGTCGAGCCGAAGGAAGTCGAAGGTGTCCCCGTTGAACACCAGCTTGAACGGAACTTCCCGCCGTTCGGCCTCCTTGCACAAGAACTCGCAGAATCGCCGAAAGTCCTCGTCGTAAAAGAACGTCTCGAGCTCGAAGTACCGTCCCGTTTGACGGTTCTTGCCGCGCCCGATGTGCAAGTCGCTGACGACGATGATGTCGTGCATCAGTTGACCGCGTACGGTGTGCTCAACGAGAACGCGGCAATCTCTGCGTCGAACGTCTCGTCGGCGTTTGTTCCGTCCTGGACGACCATGCCGTAGGACCCGTGCATCGTGCCAAATGCCGTCCGCAGGGGGCACGCCGACGTGTACTCGAAAGATTGGCCGGGCTCGAGCACGGGCTGGGCCCCGATCACCCCCGGTCCTTCGACCTCCTCGACCTTTCCGTTGGCGTCGGTGATGATCCAGTGGCGCGTGAGCAGCTGGACGGTTTCTTCGCCGTCGTTGGCGATCTTCACGGTGTATGCGAACAGCCAGCCACCTTGGTCGGGGTCTGAGTGCTCAGGAACGTATCGCGACGCCACGTGTACTCGTACGCCTCGCGTTACAGCTTCGGACGTCGCCACGACCTCATGCTACACGATCGCGGCGGAGCGCACTATCGCCAGCGGGGAGGCGGAGGGGGCGCGTACTGTCCCGGGAAAGGCTCGGAGCTGTGGCGTCGCTCCAGGGCCTCCCAAGACGAGGCGCCGCGCTCGTGGAAGAACGCGACCCCGACCACACCGACGTTTCGGCCGCGGCCGGTACGTTCTGCGTAGGAGTCGGCGACGGCACTGAACCGAAAGGCGGCGACCGAGTCGTCGCTGGTCCGCCAACCGTCGATGGTGATCGATGTCCAACCGTCCAGTATGTAGCCGCGCTTGTGGAAGGCGGCGTCGCCCCCGTCGATGACATCGAGGCCATCGACCGAGGCAACGACCTCGAAGCGGTGGGCGCTGTTGTTTCGGATGCGCAGCTTGTAGCGCGCGCCCGCGTGACCTGCGGCATAGCGCCGACCGTCGACATCGGTGGCGGGTAGCGTGCGACCGTGTTCGTCAACGATCTCCACCACGAATGCGCCGTCGGCGGTCGATGATGAGGAGTGGGTGTTGGTCCGTCGCCCCCGGCTTCGCGCCATGGCATCGACACCCGCGTGATCGTTGTACCAAAGCGAGAGCACGACATCGGGGGACCCGGCCCCGCGCGTGAACGAGGTGTTCACCACCGAGGACCGATGATGCTCGCCGTACGCGGTACCCAATCCCGGGCGCGGGGTGGGGGAGGGCTGGTAGATGTCGTCGTGCGCGCGGCGGTCCCGACGGGCGTGCCGCGACCCGCTGTGGTCCGCGGTTGTGCCCAGCGATGCCTCGCTGTCCGCACTCTCGGCCTCCACGCGCGCGCCAGACCCGGCGTACCGTCCGTCGGACGGGGCGGACGTGGCGTATCCCGATTCTGGGCTGCTCCCTCCGTAGCCGCGAGACGAGCTCGGGGGTGCCGGTTTGGCCGCCCGTTTGTGCGAGCAGCCCGCCGCGGTCCCGAGGGCGACCGTGGCCACGACAAGGGCCGGGCGTGACCCGAGCCCTCGTAGACTGCGAGCGAGCGCAGAGATCCAGGCGAAGAACGAGATGGCGAGTCGGCGGACGGTAGGCATGGTGCTTTGGTGGGCGCCTTCCGAACGCCTCCCGCTGCGGTGGCCTTACAGGTCGCGCTCAGGCGTCCGAGAGCAGCAGCGAGAGCAGATTCATCCCCCCCTGCGTCACAATGAGGTCCACGATGCCGTCCTCGTTGAGGTCGCCCGCGGCAATCCCGCGGGCGTCTCCGGCTATCGCGAACGTTTCGATCGGGGAGAACACGCCCGTGCCCGTACCGAGCAGGACGCTGACCTGGTCACTGGTCGCGCTGGCGACCGCCAGGTCCGTATGTCCGTCGCCGTTGATGTCTGTGCCGATCATCGCCTGAGGAGCACCGCCTGTGTTGAACGGAATGACCGGGCCAAAGGCACCCAAGCCGTCGCCGTACCGCACACTCACGTCACCACCGGTTGCGTTGGCCGTGGCGACGTCGATGTCACCGTCTTCGTTGAAGTCCGCCGCCACGACGGCCCGAGGTGCGGCGCCGACCGGGTACGCTTGTCCGCCGCCAAAGACGGCGCCACCGGCCCCCAGTCGCACGCTGAACGCCGCGGCACCGCCGTCGGCGATCACCAGATCGGAGAAGTTGTCGCCGGTCAGCTCGGCGAGCGCCAAGGCGCGCGGGGCACCGACGCCGTTGAGTGTGCTCGGGGGAGAGAACCCGAACCCGCTGGCGAGCAGGATCGTGACGGTAGAAGCGTCGCCCGTGATGACATCGGTTGCTCCGTTTCCGTCGAGATCGGCGGTGATCACAGCGCGCGGGGTTGCCCCGACGGGAAAGAACGATGGTGCGGAGAACGTCCCGTCGCCGGCCCCGAGCATCACGCCGATCGTGCTCGCCGTCTCGTGAACGACGACGATGTCGATGTTGTCGTCGTCGTCGAACGCGTCGAGCGCCATCGCGACTGGACGAGCCCCGGTCGCAAACGGGGTCGCCAGGCCGAGGGTGCCCGTGCCGTCACCCAGGCGTACCGCGAGAGCGTCGGCGCCCGACCGTGCGATCACCACATCGAGATGGTCGTCGCCGTCCACGTCGCCCGTCAGGATCGCGGTGGGCTCTCCTTCAGCGCCGAAGAACTCCGAGCGGGTAAAACAGGTCTCGCCCGGGCTGGCGGTGCCGTCGCCGCATGCCGCCTCTCCACCACTGCCGTCCGTGCTGTCGGAGCCGTCGGTCACGCAGACGTCGTCGATACAGCTCAGGCCCGCGTCGCAGGTCATCTTTGGTTGGCAGGCGCAGTCGAGCTCGCCCGCTGGGCACGGAGTCGTCGTGTCACTCGTCGGGCCGGCAGAGGTCCCCGTCTCGTTCGAGGTCGCGGGCGTGCCGACGGTGCCGCCGTCGTCCGGCGAGGACTCTCCGCCCGAAGAGGAGACCGCCGCGGTCGTGCCCGCGGGCTCGTTGGATCCTCCGTCATCGCCACCACACGCGAGCGGCCCGAGACCGGCCGCGACCCCACTCGACAGCAGGGCCCTCGCAGCCCAGGACAAGCGGTTAGGGACAGGTGAGCATCGCGGGTGTCGGTTCGAAGCCATAGTTCGTCGTGCCGTCGCCGAGCTGCCCCTCGGAGTTGGTGCCCCAGCACAGGACTTCACCGCCGGTCGAGAGCACGCACGTGTGTGTTTCTCCGGTGGCGATCTGCACGGCGGTCACGCCGATGTCGAGCAGGACAGGGGTGAGGGTGAACTCATCGACCTTCTTGTTGAAGGAGGGGGCGATTTGGCCGTTGTTGTTGCTGCCCCAGCAGTAGACCTCGCCCACCGCGGTCACCACACACGTGTGGTTGGGCCCGGATGCGATCTGCGCTGGGACTGCGCCGACCGGCAGACTCACCACAACTCCGACGGCGGAGTTCAGGTTCATGCCGTTCCCGAGCTGGCCGAGGTTGCCGCGGCCCCAGCACTGCACGCCGCTGCCGACCTGGGCGCAGGCGTGCTGGCTGCCCGCAACCAGCGCAGCCGCATTGCCCACAGACGCGGCGACGGGTGTGTTGCTGGTGGCGCCTGCCCCCGCGTTGGCGAGTTGGCTCTGTGCGTTGTTCCCCCAGCACTGCACGGCCCCGGTGAGCTGGGCCCCGCAGCTGAAGTCGTCGCCCGCCACGACCTGGCTGTACTCCACGCCCGAGACGTTGTTGACCGGGGTCGGCCCGACGGCCGCGGACGTCAGCTGGCCGGACGTGTTGTCGCCCCAGCAGGTCGTTGCGGCCGCGATGCCTCGAGCGGAGCAGGTATGACCGCCGCCCGCCGCCACCCCGCCCGTGGTCCCGGTGGCCCAGGCAGCAAGGGTCGGATCGGTCACGGCCAAGACTCCGGAGGCGGGGTTGACCTGACCGGTCGAGTTGTCGCCCCAGCAGTAGACGGTGCCGTCGTCGCGTTGCGCACACGTGTGGTTGCGGGCGGACACGAGTGTCGCGGGCGTGCCGGCTGCAAACGGGCCGACCACTTCGACCGGCGTCGTGGACGGGGTCAGCATGGCCTGGCCTATCTGGCCGAACTGGTTGTCGCCCCAGCAGTGAACCGTGCCGTCGAGCTTGACCACACAAGTGTGGCGGTCGCCCGCCACGAGCGACTGCACGCACGAGCAACCGTCGCCCAAGCAAGCGAGCCCCGCATCGCAGGTGCTTCCGGGGCAGCAGGCTGCTCCCGCGCCGCCGCATTCGGAGCCACCAGTGCTATCGCCCGACTCCGCGGCATCGGTCGCGCCCGTGGAATCATCGACGCTGAGCGTGTCCCCGCCGTCGGTCCCCGTGCCGGTCGACCCGTCGGTGCCGACGCCGCTTGGGCCGCCCGTGCCCGTGCCCGTGCCGTCGACGAAGACGCACTGCCCGGCAAGGTCTCCCTCTGCGTTGTCGTCGTAGATGTAGCCCGAAGGGCAGCTGGGGTCGGGGTAGGTGCAAGACCCAGCCTGACAGACCCCCAACATCTCGCGGTCGCACTGTGTGTCTTCAGCACAGGTGAACGCGTCGAACGAAAGGCAAGCGCCCAACATCCCAAGCGCGCTCCCCAACGCCAGCCTCGTTATCACGCGGTAAACCATGCCTCTAAGGTGCGGCTAGCCTAACACGGAGCGCACGGCGCACCGCCAAACCAACGCGCCCGAGACCGGGCTGCATGCAGGGCGTTGTAGGCAGGTCGGAATGCGCTCCGATTGCGCTCGATCCTTGTCTCGATGTGGCTCTCCGAGCTACGATTGCTTCGTGAATCCGGACGCCGAGTTCGCTCCGATCACCCCCGATATGGCGGTGACCGAGACGCTCGGGGGGTACGACTTGCTTCGCCGCCTCGGCGCAGGTGGCATGGCAGAGGTGCACCTCGCGCGCCACAACGCGATCGAGGGGTTCCAAAAGCTCGTCGTTCTCAAGCAGATCCTGCCGCATCTGTCCGCCGACAGGCATTTCGTCAAGATGTTCTTGGCCGAGGCGCGGGTGGCGGCCCTGCTGGATCACCCCAATATTGTTCAGGTCTTCGATCTGGGCGTCGAGGAGGACGACTACTACTTCACGATGGAGTTTGTGTACGGGGAGAACCTCTCCGTACTGCTCAAGTCGATCCTGAACTCCGGCTTCGCGATGTCCATCGATCACGTGGTGACGATTGCCCGCAACGTCGCGTGCGGTCTGCACTACGCCCACGAGCGTGTTGGCTTCGACGGCCGCCCCTTGGGGATCGTGCACCGCGACGTCTCGCCGACCAACGTGATGATCACCTACGAGGGTGGGGTCAAGATCGCCGATTTCGGCATCGCCAAGGTCATCACGCGAACCGACGTCACCCGCGCGGGGATTCGCAAGGGCAAGGTCCCGTACATGTCGCCCGAGCAGTGTCGGGCCGAGCACATCGACCGTCGCAGCGACATCTTCTCGCTGGGCATCGTCATGTACGAGATGCTCACCGGGAAACGGTTGTTCGAAGGCGACAACGAGTTTGGCGTGATGAACACGATCGTCAGCGGCAACGTCCCGCCGGTCTCGAGTGCTCGCGCCGACGTTCCCAAAGAACTCGAGCGGATCATGATGCGGGCGATGACCCGCGACCGCGACAAGCGCTACCAAACGGCCCGTGAGATGCAGATCGATCTCGAGGCGTTTGCCCGCTCGGCAAGCCTTCGCGCAGAGGAGTCTGCGCTCGGCGAGCTGATGCACGCGCTGTACAAGCCCAAGCCGTACCCCTGGGGGGCGCTGCAGGGCGATGGGATCAAAAACTCGGCGCACGGCGGTACCGCGTTTGGGTCCGGGCTCGTCAGCGGCCACGGCTCTGGCATCGGCACGGGCGGGGCGAATCTCCCGTCGCGGACCGACGTGACCTCCGGGATGGGGAGCCGCACGCGCGGGTCGCTGGGCAGTCACCACAGCCAGGCGTCGCAAGCGGCGCTCCCTCCCGACGGACGCCGCAAGACGTTGGTTGGGATCGCGATGGGGCTGGGGGCGCTGTCGGTTGCGGCCGCCGTGCTCGTCCTGGGATTGTGGCTGGGCGGCCGTGGTGACGGCGCGGCGGCGGCGGCGGCTGAGCCCACGCCGAGCGCAGAGGCGGTCGTTGCCGACCGAGCTCCTGAGCCCGACTCCGAGGTTGCCGAGCCCACGCCTGCTGTGCCCGTGGCCCCCGCAGCCGCGGCGCCCGTCCCGGCCGAGGTCCCGGTCGCAGCCGTGCCGCCGGTTGCCGACGCTGAGCCCGACGCTGAGCCCGAGCCCGAGCCCGATCTGGAGATCGAGATCGACGCGGAGCCAGAGGCTGCACCCAAGCCCAAGCCGAAACCAAAGCCGAAGGCCAGCACGAGCACCAAACCGGTGAGCAAGCCCGCCAAAAAGAAGAAGCCGGCGAAGAAGAAAGCCGACCTCGATTCGTTCATGGGAATGTAGATGCTCTATCCGCTTGCCGTTCTTTCGCTGTGCCTTGCGGTCAGCACCGCGCCCGTCTCCGATCCCGAGGCGCTCGAGAAGCTCGCCGAGGCGCAAGAGGCCTTCAAGGGCAAAGACTTCGCCGCGGCCGCGGCCGCGATCGAGGCCACCTACCTCATCGAGCCCGCACCCGCGCTCTTGTACCCCTGGGCGCAGGCGGAGAGGGAGCAAGGCAACTGCGAGGTCGCGATCGAGCTGTATCAGCGGTTCCTCGACTCCGGACCCGATGAGGAGATCGCCGCCGCAGCACAGTCGAACATCGACCGTTGTAGTGAGCAACTCGACGACGCCGACGTCGTCGTTGTCGATGACGACGTCGCTATTGAGGATGATCTCGAGGACGATCTCGCCGAGGATGATCTCACCGAGGACGAGCTCACCGAGGATGAACTCACCGAGGACCCGGTCGAGCCCGAGCCCAAGCCAGAGCCCGCCAAGGTCAAGGACGACGAGCCCAAGAAGTGGTTCCTCGACCCCGCAGGCGCGACACTCACGGGCATCGGGGCCGTGGGCGTGATCGCAGGCGGAGCGATCATCGGCGTGGCCTCATCCAAGTCCAAGAAGGTCGCCGATGAGGACACCAACTCAGGCTATCTGGACGCCATGGACGGCGCGACGAAGCAGCGCAATACGGGAGTGGCGCTGCTGACCATCGGCAGCGTGCTGCTGGTCTCCGGCGTGATTCGCTACGCGGTCGTCAAGAAGAAGAGCAAGAAGACCTCCGCGTCGATCTGGCTCGGCCCGCGAAACGTCGCGGGCGTGACCTGGTCCGGTCGCTTCTAGTCTCGGCTACGCGCCCGACAAGAGCACAGAGATTGTGCCGCCCGCTTGGTTGGCCGTGACGAGATCGAGCAGGCCATCGTTGTTGAGGTCGGCCGCGACGACATCTACCGGCTGAGCGCCTACGGTGTACACGCCGAACGGCTGAAGCGCTCCGCCGTCGTTGCGCAATACGATGAGGGTGTTGTCGCCCGAGCTCGCGATCGCGACGTCGGTGTCGCCGTCGAGGTCGAAGTCCGCGGCAACGACGGCTCGCGGGTTGACCCCTGCGGCAATGGGCAGCTGGCCGCCGAACCCGCCGATCCCGTTGCCAAGCACGACCACCGCTTGGTTGTCGGCCGGGTTGATCAAGATGATGTCTGCGTCGCCGTCGTCGTTGAAATCGCCGGCCCCGACCGCGACGGGAGCGTTGCCGCCCGCCGATGTCGCCGCGGGCCCGAACGCACCCATACCGTTGCCCAGCAGGAGGCTTATCGTCGAGTTTCCGTTGGCGGTGACGAGGTCGGGCACGTCGTCACCGGAAAGATCCGAGAGGATGAGTGAGGCGGGGGTGACGCCGACGTTGAGCACTTGGGCGGGGGCAAAGCCGATCCCACTGGCGAGCTTGAGGATCACGGCGTCCGTGCTGCTCTCCGAGATGAGGATGTCGTCGTCGAGGTCGCCGTCGACGTCGGCGGTGATGACCGCGGTGGGCGTCATGCCGACAGCCGTGGGCACGACCGCGCCAAAGGTCCCGTTGCCGACCCCCGATGCCACGGTCATCGTGCCGTCGCCGTTGATGGTGACGAGGTCGATGTTGGCGTCGCCGTTGAACTGGCCCAGAGCGATGTCGGTGGGCCCGACGCCCACGGCAAAGGAGCTGGATACGCCGAACGCACCCGTGCCGCTGCCGGGCCGGTAGGTCACCATGTTGTCGGCTCCATTGACGACCACGACGTCGACGTTGGCGTCGCCGTCTATCGCGGCCAGCGCGACCGCGCGGACGTCGTTGCCCATGGGCGCGGATGTCGTGGTCATCTCGAAGCAGAAGTCACCTGCCTCGGCCACGCCATCCCCGCAGACCCCGTCGGGGCCGGTATCGGATGTCGACCCGTCGTCGTCGGTGGTCGGGTCGCCCGTCTCGGTGCCCGTATCGGCTCCCGGTACCTCGCAAGTCCCGTCGTTGCAGTCGAGCCCGACGTTGCACGAGTCGTCGGCGAGGCAGGGGCAGTTGGATGTACCCGGCGTGCAGGTGGCACCCGTCGACGCGGACGGAGCGGTGTTCGCGGCCGTGCTGTCGCCGTCGCCGGACCCCGCGTCCGTGGAGGCGGTGCCGCTGCCAAAGGAGGTGGGCGTGGACCCTCCGTCGTCCGAGCCACCGCAGGCGGCTGCGAGGATCCCCGCGAGCCCGGCCAAATGCGGCATCACCAATCTAAGCTTCATGGCCACAGTGTGTCGCGCCGCGCGGCGCTGGTCAAAAGACGCAAAAACGCCGACCCGCCCAGCGTTGCCCCCGCCTAGGGGCCGATGTACGGTCGCCCGGCGAATGTGTCGTATTTTCGGATTTCGTTCGGTGATCCAAAGCCAGGTTCACCAAAGCCTCGTAAGCGCTGACAACGCTTTGATGCAGCAGAGCGACCGCCATCCAGACGGCTGGGGGGTGGCCTACTACAACGCGGGCGCTCCGCACGTCATCAAGAGCATCGCCTCTGCGATGGAGGATCAGCTGTTTCAGCGCGTGTCCGGAATCGTTGCGTCCGAGACGGTGCTCGCGCATCTGCGCAAGGCGACGCAGGGCGCGCTTTCGATCATCAACACGCATCCGTTCCAGTTTGGACAGTGGGTGTTTGTCCACAACGGGAACATCGCCAACTTCGCCGAGATCCGACAAGATTTGGTCGCGCGGGTGCCTCCGGTCTTGCGGCGGTTCATTCTCGGCGACAGCGACAGCGAAGTGCTGTTCTATTTGGTCTTGGGCCACATGGCCAAGCGCTGCGAGCTGCACCGCACCGGGTTTCCAATCGAGCATGTGATGAGCGCCATCCGTGACGCGGTCGCGGAGGTCATCGAGCTGGCGGGCGAGGTTTGCCTCGAGGATGACGGCCCACCGACCGCGAACTTCCTGAGTTTTGTGCTGACCAACGGGACGGCCATGGTCGCGCACCAGGGTGGCAAGAAATTGTACTGGACGACTTGGAAGAAGCGCTGCCCCGAGCGCGACGACTGTCCGAGCTTTGCGCCCGAGTGCGAGCGGGCCACCGACTCTGGCTTCGTCAAGCATCTCGTCGTCAGCAGTGAACCGCTGCAGGGCCACAATGTTTGGTCCCAGCTCGCGCCGTTCGAGATCATCGGCGTGGACTGGCGGATGCAGCTCTCCCGATCCCCCCAAGCCTAATGTCCGCTTCCAAATCGCTCCCTCGCTGGTCCCTTGCTGCTCTGTCGGGGCTGGTCGCAGTCATCCTGATGTGGGCGGCCACGCAGCTCCCCTGGCATGACTGGACCCTGTTCGCCATCGTCACGTACATCGTGGCGGCATCGCACGGCGTCACCGCGTTGGCGGCCCTGGCCAACCACGACGGTCGAGGCCGGCTGTGGAGGATCCAGGCGATTGCCGCCTTGTCGTACCAGGCTTGGCTGACGTGGAGCCTCATCCGTTCGGCGACCTATGTGGCCGCCGTGTACGGCGGCATGGGCGAGGGCATTGCTGCGGGTCTGCTGGCGATCATCGGCGTGCTGGCCCTGCTGCTGGTGCCGACCTCGGTTTGGGCGCTCGCCGTGACAGGCGGTGTGCGGGTCACCCGTTCGGGAACGGCAGCGGCGGGTGTCGGTACGCTCCTGGCAGCCTGGGGGTTGTGGGGGGCGGCCGAGGCGGCGACGTTGCATCCCAAGACGGGCGACGACACACAAACGCTGGCCGCACTCGTCCAACAAACGATCAAGCCCCGGGCGGGCGAAGGCTCGGGCGACATCTCGCTCATGCGCCGAGAGGCCGTGGCGTGTCCCGCTCCCCCTGCCGAGGCTGCAGCGACCGTCGTCGCGACGTTTGTGGGATCGGATGTCGCCGACCGCCCCGAGGCGACGTCGGTTTGCGTGCAGGGAGCCGACATTCCCACCGCGCTCACCGCACTGAACGCAACGCTCGATGCCGACGCACGCCCTGGGCCCGTCAAGATCGACATCATCACGCACACCGCTGCGTTGACCGCGATCATGCCCGTGGTCGACTCTGTCTCGGTCCGGCCAGGCCTGGACGGCGTCTGCGAGGGCACGCGCTGCCTGATGCCATGGCAGATGGTCGCCTTGGAGACCTTCGGTGAGAACATGCCGATCAAGGCTGTCCCCGATTTTCGGTTTGGGGTCGACCCGATGATGTTGCGGGCCACGCTGGTGTGGCCAGACCGCCCCGCCCGCCCGAGTCCGACGATCGAGGGGCTCGTTCGCGTCGCGACCGCGAGCTTCGTCGTGGACCCGGACGGCCGACTGCACACGCTGCGCCGGATCCGTACCGCTCGCCCCGAGCTGTCTCGGGAGACCGTCGCCAAGACGATCGCGGACGCCGAGGGCTACATCCTGGACGCTCAGCTGCCGGACGGTCGCTTCAAGTACACGCTCCACCCCATGACGGGCCAGGTGACGCAGCATGGGTTCTCGCTTGCGCGCCAGGCGGGGACGACGCTGGTCACCTGCGAGCTGGCCCAAGATCGCGTCCGCGCCAAAGAGGTCGCGACCAAGGCGATCGCGATGATGGTCAGTGTCGGCGTGCGTGTGCCCGGAGACGACGGGGAGCTGATGGGGCTCGCCTATCCACCCGGTCGCGAGCACAAGTCGACAAACCTCGGGAACACGGCCTTGGCCTCGATCGCGATGCTCAGCTGTCGCGACTTGGTGGGGGATCAGTTCGACGGCGATATCGCCGCGATGACCCGGTATCTCCTCGCGCTGCAGCGTCCCGACGGTGGGTTCAACCCAGCGTTCTCGCTCGAGAACAAGGCGCCAATCCAAGGGGCAGATCCGTTGTTCGCGGTGGGCCAGGCCGTGTACGCGCTGAGCCTGCTCGAGCGGCTGGTCACCACCGAGGACCTCCCCGCGCTGCCGGCCAAGACGCTGGTCCACGAAGCCGTGGAGCGGTCGATGGACTACACCGCCAACGAGTTCTGGCACTTCTTTGGTCGTGACTTCTTCTGGGTCGAGGAAAACTGGCACTGCTTGGCGGCCCGCGCTTCACTGGGTCACCATCGCCACGACGGTTACGAGCGTTTTTGCATCGACTACTCCACGTTCAAGGCGCGTCTGGTGCTCGACGAAAGCAGCGGGGTTTCGCCGGACTACGTGGGTGGGGTCAATGTCGGCAACCTCAACCCGCCGCAGACGACGGCGACGTCGGGGCTGTCCGAAGCGATGGCGGCCGCGGCTGCCATCGCACGCTTTCGTGGCGAGGATGCCTCCGTGTTCGAGACGGCGCTGACGACTGCGCTGCCGTTTGTGCTGCATGCCCAGTGGCAGCCTGAGGAGTGCTTTGCGTGCGCCAAGGAGCATCGCGTTGTCGGTGCATTTTCCGAGCACGTGGGGTCGCCGCAGATCCGCATCGACTACGTCCAGCACGCGATGGCATCGCTGGGCCACGGCGGCCGCATCCTCGGCCTTGTGGACGGCTCGTCGGTCCCCGCGCCCCTGGAGTAGTGCGGTGCAGGCAACCGAACGCATCTTCGCGGCACTGCTCGGCATCGCGATGGTCGGCGCGGTCGTCTCGCCAATCTTCGGGGACCCGCCTGTCGACGGATTTCCACTTTCGAACTATCCGATGTTCTCCCGCCCGCGGGACACCGAAAACGTCAAGATCGCGCATGTTGTGGCGTTTGATGCCAATGGCGGCGGACGGCCGGTGTCGCCGGGCCTGCTCGGCTCGCGCGAGGTGATGCAGGCTTATCGGACGGTCTTCATCGCAGTGCGGGGCGGGCCGTCCGCCGCCGAGGATCTCTGCACCCGTGCAGCCACAGCGGTCGCCGACGCAGGCGCCGACTGGTCGAGCGCGGTGCGACTCGAAGTGCGACTCGATACGTTCGACGCCATCAAGTACTTCGAAGGCGAGACACGGGCCAAGACGAGTCAGACCTTTGCCAAGTGCAAGGTGGGTTCCCCATGAATCCGCTCCAACGTTTGGCGGCCTCGTACTGGGCTCCCGCGCCAGCCAAGCGCCTCGCGATGCTGCGCATCCTCATCGGCGGGTACACGGTGCTGTACCTCGCGTTTGGCATCGGCGGCATGGTGAGCGTTGCCAAGCTCGCCACGCGGCAATTCAAGCCGGTCGGGCCCATCGCCGTGCTCAGCGAGCCGCTCGCGTACGGGCTGGTCGTCGCGATTGCAGTCGCCGCAATCGCGATTGGCATCGCGTTTGTCCTCGGGTTTCGGCACCGGATCACGGGCCCCTTGTTCGCGCTGGCTGCGCTGTGGGTCATCTCGTACCGCAACTCGTGGGGGATGATTTTCCATACCGAGAACCTCATGGTCCTGCACGTGATCGTGGTGGGCTTGGCTCCGGGGGCTGCGGACGCATGGTCCTGGGACGCGCGTGGACGCGACACGCCGGCCGACGGCGCGCGCTACGGCTGGCCCATCAAGCTGCTGTGCATCCTGACGCTGACCACATACTTCCTGGCGGGCTACGCCAAGCTGTCGGTCAGCGGGGTGCACTGGGCAACCAGCGACACCCTCCGGGGGTTGGTCGCGTACGACAACGTGCGCAAGATCGAGCTGGGCGATATGCACTCACCGATCGGCGCGGCCCTGGTGGGGCAGGGCTGGTTGTTCCCGCCGCTGGCCGCCGTGTCGCTGTTTCTCGAGGTCGCCGCCCCCTTGGCTTTGCTGGGCCGGCGGATCGCCAAGGTCTGGTGTGTGGCGGCCTGGTCGTTCCATGTCGGCGTGCTCGCCGTGATGGCGATCATGTTCCACTACCCCGTACTGGGCGTCGCGTACGCCTCTTTTTTCGCGGTGGAACGGTTGGGCGAACGCGTGCTGGCTTGGCGCAACCGGCGTCGGAACAAGCCTGAATCGTGAGCCGCGGGCTGACCGCGCCTGCGTCCCAACAACCGCGGCCTAGTCGCCTACGCAGGACTGCGGGTCGGGCAGGGCGAGGCACCCGCTCATCCACGCGTGTCGCTCGGCGAGCCAGTCTTTGAGGATGTCGACCTCCGACGCCAGACTCCCGCCGCGTGGCGGGTAGCCCGGCCACCGAGCGTAGTTGCGCGGGGCGGATTCGCTGAGCTCGGCCTCCATGGCATCGACCGTGGCATGGACGGAGGCAACGGACAGATCACTGGCGAGCAGCTCGGCCCAGCGGTTCCAGTACTGGTCGGCGAACAGCGGGTCTGAGAACAGGCCAAGCCAAAACCCGTGCTCGAACACAAAGGTGCAGTCGTTGGTCTCGTTGGAGGCATCCCACCAGGTGGGGTCGCTCGCTCGTGGGTCGGAGGCGCAGCCCATGGTGCGGTCAAAGTCCCATGCAGGGCCCGCGTGGATCAGACCGTCGCGGTCTTTATGGAAGAACCCACTGAGGCGGAATGAGTCCGGGTTCTTGGAGTAGACGTTGAGGATGTGGTGATCGATGAAGGCGTCGACGTCGATGATCTCGGAGTAGTGCCGCCCCGTTACGGGGTGGGTGAACCCTGGGCTCGCCAGCGCGTCGCCGAACTCATCGAGCAGATCTTGCAGGTACGTGAGCTGCTGGGGCTGGATCTCGTCCTCGTCGGGGTCGACAAGCACGAACGGCTGCTGGAAGTCGAACGCGCCGCCGGCCTGGCCCGCTTGGAACCCGTTCTCGCGCGGACCCGTGCGGTCTTCTTTGAAGATGTATGCGCCGGTGACTGCGGGCTTGGCAACGTCCTCGGGCTCGAGCGCAGTCAACGGCAGGCGAGAGACATCGCGTTCGATGCGCTCGGCCAGAACGTAGATGCCGACATGGTCATCCATGCCGACCGGCTCGCCGACCTCCGCGACGAAGAGCTCCACAAATCTCGTGCGGGACGCGTAGCGATCGATCTGATTGCTGAGGTTGTAGATCAACGCGTTGCGCATGAACGCACGGTCGAAGATCAGCGGGGCTATCAAGATCCAGTCGGCTTCGGGGGGCAGCCCGAGCGGCTCGACGTCCATGTCGCTGTCCAGTGGGCTCGCTGGGTCCCAGGTCTCGATGCGGTACGGCTTTTTGGGGAACGACGACGAGCTGGACCCGCGGACTCTGAGCCCGGAACGCACGCTGAGACTCGCGTCGGCGGGCCACGTGGTGACCCCGCCCGCCGCGCGGTCAAAGAGGCTAAGGGTGAAATCGGTGTAAAGATCGCTCTTTTTCACGGGCGCCAGGTCGCGCGTCCACATGATCATGAGCGGCAGCTCAGACGAAAAACCATCGAGCTCGGGTTCGATCCGGATGAAGCTCGGCGCTATCGCGAGCTGGACGTCATCGTCGAGCTGAGCCACGGCACGCAGGCCTGTGCTCTCGCTGATCTTGATCGGGCCCGTGTACTCGATCGAATCCCCGACCAGCGGCGATGAGCCGTCGAGCGTGTACCAGATCTCGGCATTCCGATCAGGCACGTCGAGCGCGACCTCGACCGTCCCCACAAACGTCCCGCCGGGCGGCGTCGCGACAAGCGAGGGGGGCTCGGGGACGCCCATATCGAGGCTCCAAACATCGGCGATGAGAGGAGGCCCGCTCGAGTCGCTCGGCGCGCTGGTCTCGTCCGCGGCCGTCGTCTCGCTGGTTGCGGTCGTTGAGGTGGTGGACATAACCGTGGCGGGCCCGCCCGTCTCGGTTCCCTGCCCATCGGGCGTCGAATCCGAGCCGCAGCCGACGCTGATCGCGAGCACCCCTAAGATCATCCACCGCATCAAGCGCCATCATCGGGCATCTACGCGAGAAGGTCGAGCGCTTGCGCGGGCTGCAGCTCGGGCGATGCCGCCGATGCGACCCGAACCAGGCGGCGTTAGCCGACGCGAGCGGCGGGCGGCCGCACGGGAGCGGCGGGGCTGCGGAACGGGAGGACGCCCAGTCTCTCGGCGATGCGCTCGCGCTCGACCTTGAGACCGGCGGCGAGGCGGCGCCACCTCGGCAGGGCGTCGGCGAGCGCGTGCCGGGTCACCACGGTGTGCGTTGCGCCGAGCTCGGCCTGGCGCCGCATTTCGCGAGCGATTCCGATCGTGGCACACGTGCGCCACACGATGAGTGCAGGGATCAACATGGCGGCCTGCATCGCGGCCGTCATGATCCCCGCCGTCGTCAGCGCCAGTGCCGAGAGGCCAAACGTACCGAGCGCGCAGCTTGCGACACCCCATCCAGCCATCGATCGGGGGCCGGGCGCCTCGACATTGGACGAGCGGATCGCCATCGAGCTCACGATGCGGATCTCGAGCGCGCGGCTGCCCGAGACTGGTGCGAGGTGCGCACGCTGGAATTTCTGAACGCTGAGCAATACACGCAAGCGACCGCGCGTCGCGACGAATCGCGTCCCTTCGACGGGTCCGGACAGTTCCTGGCGAGACACTTGATAGCCATCGTCCGCGGGAAACTGCCGGGCACACATGTCGCGGCACGACACGACAAGCTCGTCGAACGCTTGCGCGCAGATGTGGTCATGCGTCGTAGAACGCTGCGTGACGCTCCACGACAGCTGCTCGACCTCCTGTGCCCCACGCAACCCCAAGTTTTCAGCGTAGCTAAAACCAGCGGCGCGTCCATGCCTCCAGGAGTCCCGATAATTTTCGGGGCTGCGGCGACACGTCTGAACTTCATGCTTGTGCCGCCGTGGGGTGCTGTGGTCGGCCTGGTCGGCCTGGTCGGCCCGAGTCGCCGTCAGTCGCCGTCGAGGGTTCGCTTGAGACGCTCGAGTTCGTCCAACGCGTCGTCGACAACCTTGCGCTCCGCGGTGCCGCGCTTGGGGCCCTTGCCGCGCTTGCTGCCGCGCGTTCCCGACAGCCCGAGCTTCTTCTTGAGGGCGGCTATCTCGTCATCGATACGCTCCTCGAGGTCGTCGTCGGCCTCTTGAGCGTCGTCGGTTCCCTGGGCGTCCCCGTCGGCTGCACCGGACGCGGTGGGGTCGCTGTCGGGAGTCTCGGGCGCGGGCGCTTCGGCCGAGGCGCCTGTGCCGGAAGGCTCACCGTGCCAGTAGTCGACCTGGCTACCGTTGGAGAAGAAGCGAACCCAGGTGTCTTTGCCCTCGCCCGCCATCGCGCCGACCTTGTCGGAGTCCGGGTACACGATGATGTCCGCGGGTGGCTTGGTGGAGAACACCAGGTAGCGCAGGGGCGTGGATCCGGTGTTGGTGAGCTGGTGGGGGTCTTTGCCGGGCGGAAAGGCAACATAGTCGTCCGGCCCTACCGTGCATCGCTCGGCGCCCAGCCGAAGCATGCCCTGGCCCGACAAGACGTACAGGGCCTCTTCCGTAGCCAGATGATGGTGAAAGGGCATCGCGGTCTTGCCCGGCGATAGCTCGAACATGTTGCAGCCGAGCCCTTGGCTGCCCGCCGCGTGACCCAACCGCCGACATTTGACGTGAAAGAAGTCGCCGTGCGACCGCTCTATCCAGGCCTCATCCTCACTGCGTACGACTCGTTTGTTCGTCACGATGTGTAGAGCATGCCCTGTCGGTCTTGTGAGGGCGAGTCAGCCCGGGAAGCCCGGGTACAACGCGTCGGTCCCCACGCGCGCGCGCGCTCGCTTGACGATCGGCCCCCAACCGTGGCCAAGTCTAGTATGCGCCGCACTCGACTCGCCCGGCTGTTTCCGGGGACGCTCCTGTCGCTCGTCGTGGGCGCAGGCGCTTGCGACGACGGGGCCAGCAAGACCGAGGTCAGCGCCGCGGACGCCACTCCGGCCAAGCTGGGCGCCGAGCCGAAGAGCACCCCTGCCGGTATCGGCACGGCGGAGCCTTCGCAGGTGGTAGACGCCGTCAAGCCCCCTGCCGACTCGCCAGCACGCTCCGACGCCCCTGCAGATGGCCCCAAAGCACAGGTCGCGCTGCCCTCGGTGGACGAACTTCCCCCGCCCGCCGCCGAAGACGCTGATCCCACGCCGCCCGAGGGCGCCGCGGACGAAGGCCCCGCCTACTTCGCCGTGCGCGAGCGTGGCCTCGTTCGGCTCGCAGCCGGCAAGTTCTCCATCGTCGAGAATTCTCCAAAACTCCTGTTCCGCGATCTGCACATCGAGTCCGACGGCAAGCTCTACTTGCTTGGGTCGGATGGAATCATGCGCATCGACGGGGCAACGGCGGTGATGGTTGCGGAGACATCGTACGAGACGACCGGATCCGTCGACGCGTTTGCCAAGGGTCCGGACGCCACGCTGTGGGCGGTCGGCTACAAGGGAATCTCATCGCACGACGGCGACGTCTGGCATACCGAAGACAAGTCGGTACTCGGTGATTCGGTCACCCTGCTCAAAGGTGTTGTTGTGGACGCTTCGGGGCGGGTGTGGATCGCCTCGTCCAACAAGATTCACACCCGGCAGGACGGCAAGTGGGTCGACGTCGATGTCAGCAAGGTGTCCCCCACGACGCCGTTTTTTGATCAGCTCAGTCGGGGGCCGGGTGGCGAAACGTACGCGCTCGCGAGCAGCCAGCTCATCCGATTGACCGACCCCAAGCACGTCAAAGAGGTCGACCTCAAGATCAAGGGATTTGCCAGCCTGGGCTACCTTGCGTTTGGGGCCAACGGTCACATGGCGCTGCGCAGCGGCGTCGATCAAGTGATGCTGGTCGATGCGGGCGCCACCTGGAAGGCGGGGACGGACTTCGCCGCCAATCAGATTCACGGCGTCGGCGTCGACGGGCGAGGCCGCGTCTGGGTGACGTCCGACATTGGTATCTCGATCTTGGGGCCAGGTGACGCCATCACGGAGTGGAACTCCGGAAGCGTGCTCGAACTGGCGGGGAAGGTCGAACAGATCGTGCCGATGGGGCAGGGCCCTGCGCTGCCCCATGTCGGCGAGGCCAAGACAAGCGGACTCAAGGGCGTCATCTTGGCCGACGGCAAAGGGCTCGGGGAGGCCGAACTCGAGCTGTGCCCGTCGCCCAACATGATGTTCGAGACCTCGCCCTGCGACAAGTCCCCCATCAAGTTCGCGGGCAAGACCGACGGTGCGGGCGCGTTCGAGTTCGGCGATGTGCCTATCGGCGCCTACGGCATTGCCGTCAAAGTGGGCGGCAAGTGGCAGCTGACCGTGTCCTCGAACTTCGGCGCCAAGATGAAGGAAGGCCTCGTCTACGACCTTGGCGCTATCAAGCTCAAGACGAAGTAGCCGCGACTAAAAACGCATGCCGGCGACGAACCCTGGCCAGATTCTGAAGCGTCCGTCCGAGATGGTCTTGTCGTACACGGAGTAGTTGAGGCCGCCGCGCGCCGCCTCGGGCCCCACGGTCTGCACGGGGTCGAACAGGCCTCGCACCGTTGGCCCGCCGAAGAACGCAACGTGCGGGCGGAGCTGGTACCCGAGCATGACGCGGACCGCTGCAACGGGCGACCAGTCGTCGGCAAACTTCAAGCCGCGCGCCAACCCATACCCGGCCAGGTCGGCGTCGATGAACAGTCGCTTGTGAAACTGAAAGTGCCCGCCCATGCCCAGGCCGAACAGCCAGCTCTTTCCGCTGCCGAAGGGGTGGATACCTGCCGACGCAAACGTGTACGTGTACTTCGCTCCGAGTCGGATGCCCACATTGAACGCGGCCATGTCGGACGTGAAGACCTCGGGCTTGACGCCATGCTCGCGGGTGTAGCCGATGAGCCCAAACGATGCCGTGGCTTCGTCCGCGACGTTGACCAATCCAAGCTGGGCCCCGCGAACCTTCCCCCCGACGTTGACGATGCCCAGCTGGACCCCGCTGTGGTCCCGGCCAATGTTGACGACCCCCATTTGGGCTCCACGAGACGTCTTGGCGAAGTTGACGACACCGGACTGCGCTCCGCGCAGCTCAACCGTGGAGTTGTAGAACTGCCCGGCCTGCAGCCCCTCCACGAGACCGTGGCTGATCGTGGCCCCGAACCCGCCAATGATGCCGTGTGCGCCCTCGTCGACGATGACCGCACCAAGGGCGACGCCAATGCCGTCGATCTGCGCGGCGCGGCTCCAGCCGGCCGCAACGGAGACGACATTGCGGATTCGCTTCTTGCCGGACTGCCCGTTGATCGAAAATGGCGGGATCGCCGAAGCGTTGAATGTGATCTCGTCGTACGCGCTCGTGGCTGGCTTGGGCTGAGGTTGGTCGCCACGGCTCACCGTCCCTTCGCGCGAGATCTCAGCGAGGCCAGCGTCCGTCAGCTGCGCGGGCAAGCCTGCGGCCAGCGTGATGTCGGCGCGGCGCAGTGACTCTCCATTGTCAACGGTGACCTGATAGTGGCCCGATTCCAGCGCGAGCAAGATGGGCCCGTTCCCCTCGGGCTTGTACAGCTCGGCCGCAAGATGGCCGGTACTGCTGCGCACGAAGATGCGTCCGCCGACCTCCGACATGATCTCCAGGCGCGCGGAGGTGCGGCGCAGGTCGGTCATCACCAGATCGCCGGAGCCGGCCAGCTGGATGTCGTACGCGGCGTGCTGCGGCCCACCGCGCGTCGCCTCTGTGCGCTCGAGCGTCTCGTCGAAGGCGAACTCGTAGGCCTCGTTGAGGGTGACTATCTTGTCGGTATTGGTGTCGGCAGCGCCGCGCAGGCCAGTCGTCAGGTAGTGGGTAAAGAACGAGCCGCCGACCCGATCCGACTCTTGGGCGGCCTCGTCTGCGGAGCTGCTCGTCAAGAAGGCGTGGCCCTTGACCTTGGCCGCCGACCCAACCAGGAAGGGGGCAGTCTTCTTGCCGCCCTTGAGGCGGGTGAACGCTCCCGAAGCACAGGAGTCGAGGATCGCGATCTTCACGTCGGCGGGCGTGGACTGAATCTGACTGCGGAGACTTGGATATCGGACCAGGTCGCCGCTGAGCATCAGCCCCGTCTCGTCGGAGTGGCCGGAGTAGTAAAAGACGAACTGCAGCCGCAGACCAGGGGCCTCGGCCTCGCGCAGGCGCTTGCCCATGGCCGCGAACGCCGACTTGAGCGCGGCGGGTGATGGGTCCGACAGCTCGATGAGGTCCTCGCTACGCACGCCTCCGATGTCCTTGAGCACCAGGGCGATGGCATGCGCGTCGGAGCCCGCATATTGCAGCGGGACGCGGTCCGTACCGCCGTCGTTGGCGCCCACGACCAGGGCAAACCGCCGCACGCTCGCCGTCTCGGCGGCGTCTGGACCGACCATCAACGCTGGGCGGGCCTGAGCGTCGCCGGGCATCGAAAGCGCAATGATGGCCATGCCAGCAGCGAAGACGAGCGTGAGCCCAAATCGCGCACGGCGCAGCCACGACCAGACCAGGGAGCCCAGCGTTTGCGGCGGACCCGCGAAGGTTGCGTCGGGCTTCATGGCTGGGCCTGGACCTTGTTGAGTGTGAGCGAGTGTTGCTGCCAATCGCCGGGCAGGCCAAGCGGCTGGTAGCGCGGACTCGGTCCGCGGGCGACGGCACGGGCCGCATCCAGGACGGCTCCCGCGTTTAGATTCTCGGACGGGGAGGTCACGAATATAAATCGCTCAAAGTCCGCGGCGTCGTCGAGTTTGTAGGCATCGGCCAGCGGTTGCTCACCCCGGGCGATGAGGCCACACGACGCGCTGGGATGGTTGGGATAGTGAAGCGTGACCACGCCGCCGCCGTCCAGAGAGAGGATGACACCATGCCGTGTTCCGGCGGAAACGTAGCTGATCTGAATCACGTCGTCCTGCTGCGCGGTGTCGCCATTGTGGAGTCGTTGGATGCCCTGGGCCGCTTTGCGATGCACCCCGAGCCGCGGCCCGAGTGTGGCGGTCAGCGTGGGGCCTTTGATCCGAACGACTTCGTCGCTGACCGGGTGGGTTGTGCCCCCGAACACCGTCGTGTCGTCACCGGTAGTGTTTGCCTCCTGGCCGGCGGATGCGGCGTCAGGAGAGGGGGGCGCGGACGGCGTACAACCCGCAGGCACCGCAGCGACCACAGCCTGCGCAAGTAGCGCGGCGCACATCGATGCCCGCAGTCCAAATGCGTGCTGCCGAGAGGCTCCCACGGGCGGTCCAACACCGCGGCCCCTGCCGCGCGTTACCGGCCGGCGGGAAAAATAAAAGTGACGCTTGGCGAGGCCGGGGGTGTTGGGACAAAGTGCGAGCCGCCCCCCGGGTGAACAATTGGCCGTCGACGTCGAATCGCTCTACCGCCGCTACGGCGCGATGGTCTTACGCCGGTGCACAAAAATGCTCGTGGACCCACAACAGGCCCAAGATGCAATGCAGGACGTATTTGTTCAGATCGTGCGCCGAGAAGGCAGCCTAGAGGACCGGGGGTGTTCGAGCCTCCTGTATCGGACAGCGACCAACGTCTGTCTCAACCGGCTTCGCACGCAGCGGCGTAAGCCGGCCGAGCCCGATACGGAGCTGCTGACGAAGATCGCCAGCGCAACCGAAGAGGATGCCCGGGGCGAGGCTCGTTCGCTGCTCAGTCGCCTGTTCGCCGCTGAGCCGGGCTCGACGGCGACCATTGCTGTGCTCCACCTGTATGACGGCTTGACCCTCGAGGAGACGGCCGGCGAGGTGGGTATGTCTGTGTCGGGCGTGCGCAAGCGTCTGCGGAAGCTCCGGGCGACCTTGCAGGCGATGGAGGGCGTGGCGTGAACGATTCAACCGCCGATGCATCCGAGTCGCGCGTGCCCGACCTGTTGGTCGAAAAGCTCGCACTCGATGAACTCGGAGCGGCCAAAGCCCGCTCGGTTCGCGAGCGTCTGGGTGACGATGCGCAGGCTCGTCTGGCCGCGATTGATGCGAGCAACGCAGAGATCATGGAGGCGCTGCCGCCCGCACTCATGGCGGCGCAGATCTCCGCGCAAGTCAGAAGCACGGGCGCTCCGGAGCAACAGGCGCAGGCGTCGTGGACCCCCTGGTTGGCCGTGGGAGGCCTGGCCGCGGCTGGGATGGCGCTGTGGATGTTCATCGATCCCACGGGGGGTACGCTGCCGGACTCGCCGGGCGCCGACGGAGGCATCGCCCAGACGCAGCCGCAAGCGGACTCGGGCCCCGTCAAAGTTGCGCGCCTCGACCCTGCGACGGTGACACCACCCGACGACCGGATTCGCTTCAAGGGCGGCACCAAGCTCACCGTCTCTCGCAACAGCGACACGGGGCCCGCAGCGCTTGCCGCTGGGTCGAAGGTCGCTGCGGGCGACAACCTGCAGGTGAGCTACGCCGCAGGTGACGCGCAGTACGGAGTCATCGTCAGCATCGACGGGGACGGAGCCGCGACGCTGCACTTCCCCGAGTCGCTCACGGGTAATCCCTCGTTGCGCGGCCGTGCCAACCTTGCGAACGGGTACGAACTCGACGACGCCACGGGGTTCGAGCGCTTCTTCTTCGTGAGCTCAGAGTCCAAGCTATCGGTCGCATCCGTGATGGCGGCGGCCGAGAAGCTGGCCACGGGGCCCGATGCCCGCAGCGGTGAGCTTGTGCTGGCGGACGGCCTCGCCCAGCAGTCCGTGCTGCTGGTCAAGTAGTGCGGGCGCCCGCCGAACGCTAGCCAGCGATATTGCAGGCGATGGAGCCGTGGCCGACATTGTTGTCGATGCGGCACTCGGTCCACGGATGGGGCGGCGCATTGTCATCCACGACCACCCACACCTCGGTGTCGCCCTGCGCCAGCGCGTTGCTGGGGTCGTCGATGAGCAGCGGGATGTCTTGCGCCTCCGCGGGATAGAGGATCTTGCTCGTGGCGCCCAGCCCGAGCAGCGCTCCGCCAGCCGCGGGGTCGCCCTCATAAAAGCCGACGGGGACTCCAGCCGGCACCGCCGCGCGGCCCAGGTTACGAACGCGCGCCGTCACACCAAACGCATCGGGCTCGCAGATACCGAGGACACTGACGACGAGGTCGGGGGCCGAAAACTCGCCTTCGGGCTGCACGTTTTGGCGGAAGTTGTTGAGCCTTTCCACCGTCCAGTTTGGTGTCTCCACCGTTGGAATCGTCCCGTCCTCCTCGACGTTGGTGACGTGATACGCGTGCTGGTTCCAGATCCGTCGTGTGCGAACCCAGGCGGCGTCGCCAAACACCCGCAGCCCACGCTGTTGCGAGTCGTCGCTGGGGCACAAGATGCTGTGGTAGTCGTTTGCGATGACGATGATGTCGGCGTGACCGTCATTGTCGACATCGGCGACCAGCGGGTACTCGAACAACGTGCCGGTTGTATTGCACTCCTGCAGCAGGATGCCGCCCGTCTCCCCATCGTAGATGCGCATGTATTGCTCATCGCCGTAGACGACCTCGGCGCTTCCGTTGCCGTCGAAGTCGAAGACCGATGACCCTGTGGAACGCGACGAGCAGTCCTGCGCGGGGGTGATCCAAAGGAGGGTGTCGGGGTTGGCGACCGCGGGGTTCATGAGCGCTGCCCCGTCAAAGACGGCGTAGCCCACGCCGGCCGCGACGCCCACGTCGGGAGTCCCGTCGCCGTTGAAATCGGCGATGGTCGGGGCGCCACCGCCCGTGTCTCCTCCGCACGCGGCGAGCGCTCCGTTGATGTTGATGCCCTGCCGGATGATCTCGACCCCGCCGGGCATCGCCGCGTTGAGTCGCCACAGCTCCAGCGTGTGACTGGGATTGTTGATCGCGACGATCTCGGCCGCACCATCCCCATCGAAGTCGGCCACCGCGGGATATGTGCCCGCCAACCCGGAGCTTGCCAGTAGAGCTCCGTTGGCCCCGTAGACGCCCTGCGGGTTTACGACCTCGAGAAGCCCATCGCCGTTGACGTCGGCGGCGATGTACGTGCCTCCAACGGGGAGCGCAAACTCCAGCGCTCCGGTCGCGCCGTCGAGCACAACACTCCGGCCCAGGATTTCTGCGGTGCCGTCCTGGTCGAGGTCGACGATGCTGGGGCTGTGACACGCCGACGAGGGCGCGGTCCAAAGCTCACTGCCGTCGTGATCGAACGCGCGGATATTACCCGCGGCCGTGCACGTGATGATCTCGTTGCCCGGCGTGGTGTCGATGTTCCCGCCTGCGATCGAGCGCCCGGGATGGATGGTGTCGCCGACCGAGGAAACAGACCACTTGTCGACCACCTGGCCGTCCACGATCGAGATCGCATGCAACGTGCCGCTGTCGTTGTAGGCGGAGCCTTCGAAGGTCGTGAATACGATCTCAGGAATGTCGCGTTCGTCGACGGTGCCGTCGCAATTGTCGTCGTCGAGCGGCAAGATGATCGGCGCCATCATCGAGTTGCCCTGATCCCAGTGATACTTCAGAACAGGCGCAAAGCTGGTTGGCGGAATGACCTCGCACTCGGGCAAGCAGTCGACGTCGTCGCCCTCGGGTTCGACCCCGGCCGGACACTGCGGTGGCGTCGGCAAGCACTTGCCGGTTGCGGGGGTGAAGCCGCCTTGGCACATGCCGCCTTTGCCTCCCGAGCCAGGCTCGCCGAGGGAGTATTCGCAGTAGTTTTCGTCGGGGCAGTCGGTCGCGTCGACGCACTCGTCGCCGGGCACCACGCACTGCTGGAACGAGCAGACCTCCGTCTCGCCGCAGCAAACTTCGTTGCACGACAACGGAAGTGGGCAGCACACACCGTCGATGCACTCGCCATCGCACTCGGCGCTGCACGTGTCCGTCACGCCCGTGGACGAGTCGGAGCCATCGGCGGTGCCGTCCGCGTCCTGGCCTCCGGTTGCGCTGTCGGTGTCGTCGCCCGTGGAGGCACCCGCGGTGCCGTCGGTGATCCCGGGCGGAATCACCGTGTCCGAAGCGTTTCCATCGTCGCCGCATGCAACCAGCGCACACAGGTCGAGCACAGCCAATAAACTAAGCGAGCGGCGTCCCATCTAGCACTGAGCGTAGACCAGGACGGGCCGCTTGGGGGCCGCTTTGGCGGCGGCTGGCGCTAACGTCGCGGGTTCTGGACGTGAATGGCTTCGCCGACCGCGTGCTTGGCGGCCTCCATCACGGCCTCGCCCAGCGTCGGATGCGGGTGGACGGTAAGCCCGATGTCGGGCGCGTACGCGCCCATCTCAATCGCCAGCGCGCCTTCGGAGATGAGGTCGCTCGCTTCGGGCCCGACGATGTGCACGCCAAGGACGCGTTCGTCGCCCGCGTCGATGACGACCTTCACAAACCCGACCGTCTCGTCGATCGCCATCGCGCGTCCGCTGACCGCGAAGGGAAACTTGCCGACCTTGACCTTGTGCCCCTTGGCCTCGGCCTCGCTCTTGCTGAGGCCCGCGATCGCAATCTCTGGGTCGGTGAACACGACGGCCGGGATGACCCGCGCGTCGTTGACCGTCTTCTTGCCCGCGATGACCTCGGCCACGACCTCGGCCTCGTGCGAGGCCTTGTGCGCCAGCATCGGCTGACCCACGACGTCGCCCGTGGCGTAGATGCCCGGCACGTTGGTTTGAAGGCGCTCATCGACCACGATGAAGCCCTTGTCGTCGAGCTTGACGCCCGCCTTGTCCAATCCGAGGCCGCCCGTGATCGGCCGTCGCCCGACGGCAACGAGCACGACGTCGGTCATGATCTCACGCTCGGCACCGCCCACGCTGACGGTCACGGCGAGGCGGCCGTCTTTTTCAACGGCGCCCATGGCCCGGGCCCCCGTGACGATCTCCCCGCCCAGCGCCTTGATGCGACGCGAGACCAAGGTCCCGAGGTCTTTGTCGATCGTGGCCAGGATGCGGTCGAGGCCTTCGACGACCGTGAGCTTGGTGCCCAGCCGTTGGAAGGTCTGGCCGAGCTCGAGCCCAATGTAACCGCCACCGATGACGATCATCTCCTTGGGCACGTGGTCCAGATCGAGAGCGCCCGTGCTGTCGACGATGCGCTTTTGATCGATCGGGAAGCCCGGGATCTCGATCGGCAGCGAGCCCGTGGCGACGACGATGTGCTCGGCCTCGACGATGTCCTCGGGCTTGCCATCGGCGTAAGTCAGCTTGACCCGCTTGGGCCCGATGAACTCGGCGGTCGCCTGGCGTTGCTCCGTGCCGTTGGCTTTGACGAGCGAGCCGACGCCCGAGGTCAGCTTGTTGACGATGCCCGACTTCCACTGCTGCATCTTGGGCATGTCGACCGCAGGGGCACCGAACGTCACGCCCATGTGGGCGGCGTCCTGGGCCTTGTGGGCCAGCTTGGTCGCGCTGATCAGTGCCTTGGACGGAATGCAGCCCACGTTGAGGCACACGCCACCCGTCGCGCCCTTGTCGACCAGCATCGCATCGACGCCCAGCTGACCGAGACGAATCGCGCAGGGGTACCCGCCGGTACCAGAGCCAATGACGAGGGCTTGTTTCTTGATTGTGGGCATGGCGACCTAGATTCCAGAAAGGAGGAGCAGGGTGGGGTCTTCGAGGTAGCGACGCACTTCTTGGAGGAAGCTGGCCCCCTCGAAACCGTCCACGACGCGGTGATCGAACGAAACCGACAGGTTCATCATGTGCCCGACCACGATCTCGTCTTTGTCGTTGACGATGGGTGTCTTGCGGATCGCGTGCACGCCCAGGATCCCGACCTCGGGGAAGTTGATGATCGGGGTGGCCAGCACGCCGCCGATGAGCCCAAGGCTACTGATCGTGAACGTCGAGCCCGTGAGCTCGTCGAGCGTGGCCTTGCCGTCGCGCGCGGCCTCCGACAAGCGGGCGATCTCGCGTCCGATGTCGAGGATGCTCAGGCCGTCGGCGTCGTGCACGACGGGGACCATCAGGCCCTGATCGGTCGAGGCCGCGATCCCGATGCTGTACCGCTTGCGGAGGATGATCTGCCCACCCGCCTCGTCGAGCTCCGCATTGGTGATCGGGTACTTCTTTAGGGCCGCGATGACGGCCTTGGTGATGAACGGCAGATAGCTCAGCTTGACGCCAGCCTCCGCGGCCGCCTTCTTGGCCTGCTTGCGCAGCTGCACCAGCGCCGTCATGTTGATCTGCTCGACGTAGGTGTAGTGCACCGCCGTCGAGTAGGACTTGCGCATCCCGTCGGCGATACGCCGTCGCATGCCGCGGAACGGAATGGTCTCGTCGGCCGCGGACACGGTGGCCGGGGCAGCCGCGGGGGCGGGGGCGGGGGCGGCCGGCGCCTGCACGGACTCCGGCGGCCGGGTGAGGATCACGGTCGTCCGGTCGGAGATCGCGTTGTCCTGGCTCTGCACGACGTCGTGCTTGGTGATTCTGCCGCGCTCACTCTTCACCGCCGCCAAGTCGATCCCGTGCTCGCGCGCGTGTGCACGTGCGGCCGGTGTGGCGAGGATGCCCTTGGCCATCGCGGTATTGATCGGCGAGCCGATCGCGACCGCCTCGGTGATTCGGGACGACGAAGGGCCGGTCGTCGACGGTGGTGGTGCGGGGGAGCCGGGGGGTGGTGCGCTTGCGGGCGCGGCCGTGGCCGTGGCTCCCGAAGCGTTGAGCAGAGCGATGACCTCGCCGACCGCTGCAATCTCGCCCTCAGCGACTTTCATCTCCGCGACGACGCAGTCCTGGGGTGCGGGAATCTCGACGGTGGCCTTGTCGGTCATCACCTCGACGAGTGCCTCGTTGGCTTGAACGGAATCGCCGGGCTTCTTGAGCCACTGGACGATCTCGCCTTCGACAACGCCTTCACCGATGGCGGGAAGCTTGAACTGCAGCATCGTTTTTGATCTCTGGCTGGGGTTTGCGCGCAACGGAAGCGTTGCGCGCGGTGTCAGTATTCGGCGACGTGGCGGAGCGCCTCAGCGAGGCGCTCGACAGTCGGAAGCGCCGCGCTTTCGTCGGCACCAGTCACGGGGCCCTGTACGCCGCCAACCCGGGTAACCGGGGCGTCGAGGTACAGGATCGCAAGGTCTGCGAAGAGTGCGGCGAGCTCGGCAGCCACCGTCGGGTCGCTGCCGTGTGCGATCACGATTTTCCCGGTGGCGCAGGCCTGCTCGACGAGACCATCGCGGTCCAGAGGCGAGAGGCAACCCACGTCGACCACGGTGGCATCGACGCCTGTGCGCTCGACGGCCGCAAGCACGCGGCCGACCGTCGCCCCCCAGGCAAACACGGTCGCGGCGGCGCCTGTGCGAACGACGTGCGCCTCGCCAGGCTCGCGGGACAGCGAGTGCGTCGCAGGTTCTGCAAGCTCGCGCAGCAGCAATGTGCGGGGCAGCAGGAGCACGGTCGGGCCTTCGGTGGCTACCGAGTCGGCGGCCGCGCGGAGCCAGGCTCCTGCATCGACGGCATCGCTCGCGCACAGCACCCGCAGGTTGGGCAGTGCGGACACGATGCCTTCGGCGGTATCGGTGGCATCGTCTCCGAGCGAGAACCCGGGGCCGTACGGAACGACGACAAGCATCGGTACGTCGCGCGCCTGGGCGGTCCGCCATCCGACGAGGCACGCTTCACGAAGCCCGGCGAGTCCTTCGAAGAGCCCGGTCGTCGACGCGAGGACGACGATCGGAAGCCGCCCGGCCAGGGCGAGGCCTGCGGCGTGCGCAAAGGTCACCGTCGGTGAGAGCGGGGTCGTGACGAGTCGGTCACGCAGCGCTTCGTCGGCGCTGGCGCCTCGGGTCAATCCGAGCATGCCGCCCTCGGCGACGTCTTCGCCCAACACGACGCGTCGGTCGTCTTCGCGGAGAAGGTCGGCAACGACGTCGGCCAGATGTTGCAGTACGTTCATGCCTCACCTTCCTTAGGGAACCCGTTGGCCTCGAGCGCAACGGCGAGAGCTTGCCGAACCTCGGCCTCGACGACGTCTTGAAAGGTCTGGGTCCACAGACCCTCTGCGTCCAGATGCAGACGGAGCCTGTCGATCGGGTCGCGATGCGGCGGTGGGTCGTGCACCAGCGGGGTCACGACAACCTCGACCAGGCTCGGTCCGTGTCCGCCGCGGGCGCGGTCGGCCGCCGTGGCCAGTGTGTTCCACACGCCGATTGGATCGGCTCCATCGGCACGGCGCGCCCAGATGCCACACGCGGTGGCGCGCTCCTGAACGCTGTCGCCAAACAGGCCTGCCTCGGCGGGGGCCTCGTTGGGCCACAGCTGGCTGCGACAGACCATCACCAGCGGAAGGTCGCCTCGCCCGGCGAGCGCCACCGTCTCGTGGAACGCACCCGTGGTGGTGAGGCCTTCGCCAAAGAGAACAAAAACAGCGGCGTTGCTGCCTTCGAGCTGAACCGCGCGTGCATGGCCCGCGGCCATCGGCAGGTGAAGGCCCAGCGCGTTGGTGGTGGTCGCGACGCGGACGTCGGCGCTGCCGACCCGCCCCGGGAGCGACCCGCCGCCGCCGTGGCCGCGGCCCAGAACTCGAGCCACGAGCTCGTCCACGTCCCCACCTCGGGCCAGTGCAACCGCGTTGTCGCGCGGGCCTGGATAGATCCACTCGTTTTCGCGGGCCACGCCCGCGGTGGCTACCGTCGGCGCTTCCTCGCCGCCCGAGGGCGCCCACATGGGGAGTCCGAGCCGTGAGAGTCGTAAATCGACGATGCGCGCGATGACCAGCCGCTTGTAGTAAGCGCGTAGGTCAACGGAGGCGACATCGGCTCCCTCCGCGAGCTTCCCCTGTGCGTCCAGCACGGTGGTGACACTCTCGGGATCCCAGGGAGAAGTTTGCACGTCGGGCGGGTTGTATCGACCGCCAGCTGGGACCGTCAAGCGCCACCAAGCGCCCACTACCCTCTCGAATACGGGCAAACGCACTCCGGGCGTGCTACTCCTGTGCGAGAGGGGTTGCCCCCGTGCTCACCGTCGCATCTCTGCTCGCCGCTATGACCATCGCTGGGGCCTTTTGGGTCGGTGTCCTCGCAGCCCGCCGCCTGCGCGATTGGGGCGAAGGCCGTCGTGCGCTGGAAGAGGGTGGCAGTCCGCTGGCGATAGCCGCCGTGAGCGGAGGCCCACCCGATGACGCACAAACCCGCCGTGTACGGGCCCTGGTCGCAGACAGACTCCGCGGGCAGCGTTTGGGGGCGCCTATCCCCCGTGGTGGGCAGGCCGCAGAGCCCGAGTCCGACGCTGAGCCGGTGGAACTCACCGTGAGCACACTGCGACCGGGAGATGTCGTTTTGGTCGACGCGGGCGAGTCCGACCACGACGGCGACTACATCGTCGAGGGTGTGGTCAACCTCCGTGAGGGCTCCGACACGACGACCGTGGTGAATCTGGCCGATGGAGGCCGACTCCGATGGCTCGTTGCGGGCCGGTCGACGTCGGCCTGGATGTTGGTGGAGCCGGTCACGGGCCACGGGTTGGCGGGCGAGCCGCCGCGCAACATCTCTCGCGATCGGGGGCTGTATGCATTGCAGCGCCGCGGGCAGGCGAGCGTCGCGACGCTGGGTCGGCACGGTCGCCCCGACGCCTCGCGCGTGGCCACCTACGTCTACGAGGCCAGCGCACGTCACGTGCTTTGGCTCGAGCGCTGGGGCCACGAGGTTGTGCTCGGCGAGGGGCGCGAGATCGACCCCAGCGGGATCTCTTTGCTGCCGGGCAGCTGATCCGAAGCGCTAGTCCTCGTCGCGGAGCGCGGGCACAACGAGCACGGGGCAGTTCGCCTCGCGAATGATTCGATCGGCGGTGCTGCCGACAAACAAGCGAGCCACGCGACTACGACCGCTGGCCGCCATCACGATGAGATCGGCGCTGAGCGACGCGGCCTGAGCCAAGACGTACTGAAGTGGGTTCCCGGGCGCTATCGCGTAGCCGACCTTCACCCCAGGCGCATGGGCCTCGGCCAGCGACTGCATCGCTTCGCGGGATGTTGCTTGGGCGCGCTCGTGAATCTCGTCGATGATCTTCGACGGCACAGATACGGGGCCCTGGTAGACGGCCGAGCCTCGCATCGGAGGCACCGCATGAAGCAGGTAGAGCGTTGCCCCGTGGCTTGCCGCCAACGACGCCGCCAACTTCACCGCCCGAACGGTTCCGGGAGAGAACGAAACACCGTGGGTGCCCGCGTCCGCGACAAACCCGCCGTCCTCGTCCTCGGCTTCCGCAAAGTCCACGGGAGCGACAATCGTAGAGAACTGACCCTGAGGCATCACGAGCACCGTAGCAATTTCGCAAATGCGGTGCGATCCTCGTCCCCGCATGAAGGGCTACATCGGTTGGGTGCTGCTCGCAGTCTCGCTCGGCGTCGCCTACCAGGGCTGGCAAACCACCAAGGGCGTGGGCAAGACGACGGCCCAAGCGCTCCGCTCGGCGTGCTCGCTTAGCGAAGAGTGCACGCTGGCCCACGATCAGCCGACGGCGACTTCGGCGAACTTTCTGGCTCGCAAGTACACGTTCAAGACCTCGATGGGTCCTGTGACCGTGACCTGCAAGCGTCAGTATCTGGTGTTCGGCAACTTCGAGTGCCGGCCGGCCATCGGCTCCAACTAAAAGAACCGCCCGGGAGTAACTCACGGGCGGTCCTTCGGCCACCGGCCGGAAACGCTACGGCAGCGCGCTGAACTCGCGGAGCTCGGGGAAGTCCGATGTGTTCCCGCAGCTCGTCCGCGTATTGCACTCCGGCCTGAACAGGTCGGTCTCGCCCGCGAAGTAGCGGCCGATGACGTGCAGCATGTACCAGCCAACATCAAACGTCTGACCGATGATTTGGTCTGGCTCGCACTCGGGGGCGTTGCTCCCGTTCCGCTCGACACAAAGCTCGATCATCGTGTCTGTCATCTGACCGGGCAGCGCAAAGCCGTGCTGCCCCGACGGTACGGCGAACGGGAAGATGGCGCCCGACCAGCCCGGAAGCGGATTGCCCCACATGTCTTCCTCCATCATGAGTCGCAGCCCCGGATTGAGCCGCGTGATGCTGTCGCCCCACATGTCCGTGCCTTCGGCGAAGTTCTCGACGTCGACATGGGCGCCTCCGCTCTCGTCGATATTCAGGAGCTTGCGTTGCGTCTCGTTGGTTGGCGGGTCGATGTACGGGTTGCGGTTGAAGGTGTTGACCGACTCGGCGGTGTAGGTGTCGAGCAAGACCTGATTGACGGGCTTGCCGTAGCGGTCGTCGACGTGAAGGTAGTCGATCACGCCGGCCGCACGGCCAACGGTGATGCCGCTGCTTGCGGGCACGCTCATGTCGCCGACGGTAGTTACGAGCAGGAAGCGGGACCGCGTTTGGTCGCCCTTGAGCGGGAACTTCAGCGGCGATTTGAGGTGCGCCGCCATCACGCCCGGGTCACATCGGTCCAAGACGAGCTGTGCCAGGCCCAAAAAGCGCCGCATGGCTGGGGTGCTGCGCTGCAGACCGAAGCCCTCGGCGAGCGCAACAAGCTCGCCGCCCGCGACGGGGAGCCCCTCGAACGTCACCGGATTGCCCTCGCCGTCCAAAGGCGGCTCGAGGCGGTTGATGACCTGGAATGGCTCGACGTCGTCGAGCACTTCGCAGTCTTCGTTGCCGGGCTTGAGCACCGAGCCTCGGTAAAAACGCAGCTCGATGCGGTCGCCGAGGTCACTGGCCACGCCCACGCGCGCACGCGCAGAGATGCCATTTTCAGCGTCGTCGTCGGGCACCACGTACGAGCAGCCGAGCTCACCGTTGTCGAGGTTCTCGCCGACGACGGTGTCCCAGGCCTGGACGATTTGGTCCGGGTTCTCTTGGCCTGGACACGGGGAAACATCGGTCGGGCATGGGTTCAGCGTGCCCAGCGGGATTCGAGCATCGCGGTTCAGCTCGACGACCTGGGTCATCAGCTCCGTGACGCCGTCGTCACGAACATTGACCTGGAACAGCGGGCCCATGACCCGCTGGACGATGGCCTGCGGGATGCCGTTTTGCTGCGACCGGCTGCCGATGCCGGACATGCGCCCGCCACCTGCGATCGGGATGACCGCCTCAATCTCAGGCTCAACGACCGCCATCATGGTCGCCATGATCCCGCCCAGCGATCCGCCCATCATGTAGATGGGCGACTCCGAGCCGATATCCACCACGCCGTCGCCGTCAAAGTCGCCGGCCAGGTCGTCTTGTCCGTCTTGGTTGACGTCGTAGGGCCAGGTCTTCACGCCGTCCCAGGAACGGATGACGCGGATCAGCTGCATGTAGTCCAGCGAGGACTGCCGCACCATGTCGCGCGTGTGGAACAGGTAGGCCGTCCAGAAGTCTGCACCCGAATCGACGGTGTCGTCGTTGTTGAGGTCCTCGGCACGGGAGAAGACCAGCGCGTCCATCAACGGGCCGAGGCTCTCCTGTTTGAGGATCGTGCCGTACTCGTCGACGATGTCCTGCGGAATGGGCACGCCGTGCGACACGTTGTCCGTCGCGATCGTGGCCATGCCGTACTGCGCGATGAACCCGGAAAAGCCCATGAGCTCCTGGGCTCGGTTGGACCCGTAGCCGTGCCCGAGGAGCACGACGGGCACCTGCTTGCCCTCGGCCCGGACGGAGACTTCCTTCCGCGGGATGACACCCCACCAGGGGATTTCTTCGCCGCGAGGAGCCACCGGCACGTAGTCCATGTCCTCGGGCCAGGACTGCTCGTCCAGACTCAGGCGGTTGCCTTCTTCGTCCTCGCGCTCAAACAGCTGCGGCGAGATGTACGAGCCCATCACGTGATAGTCGATGTAGGCGTGCGTACCGATGATGCTCTGGTACGCCTGCCCGTTGGGATCGAGGCCGCCAAAGAACGCGCCACTGAGGGTGGCCAGCAGCGGCTGCCAGTCTTCGTGGTGCAGGATGTACGGTGAGCGGCCTTCGAAGGTGCCTCCGTCTTCGATCGTCTTGAGCTTGAAGCGCTGCGCTATTTCGGCGGGGAACTGCTCGCCGATGTGCCCCTGCGGGCCGAGCTCGTACAGGCCCTCACGGACCAGGATCCAGTCCTCGATGATGGACTCGGTCGTGTACGAGAATGTGAACGCGATGTCCTCGGCGTCGAGGCCCGCGGGCAGAACCTCGAACAACGCCTCGAGGTCGTCGGTCTGCGCGGTGTGATTGATGAACGGGAACGGGGAACCGACCGGGTTGCCGTCCTCGTCGAGGATGCGGCGCGTGACGACAACCGCGTAGCGGGTATTGCCGTCGAGCGGGACGAGCGGCGCGACCAACAGCGTGTTGCTCTCGCGCTCATAGAACGGCATCAGCGCGTCGGCGCGGCCGGCCAGGTCGTCGCGGCTGGGTGACATGCCCGGGCGATAGTTGGGCTTGTCGAAGACCCCGTCCGCGTCGGTGTCTTCGGGCCCGTCGATGATGCCGTTGCCGTTTCTGTCCTCGCCCGGGTCGAGCAAACCGTTGTGGTTTTCGTCCTCGGAGAGGTCGAGCTTGCCGTTGCCGTTCTTGTCCTCGTCTTCTTCCTCGAAGACGATCGAGAGCAACCACTCACGCGTGTCGTTGTCGCCGTACTTGGACATGTCCTCGCCGACGACCGGGTAGTTGCCGTTGCCGACGTCGAGGTGCGTGAGCTCGCCAAAGTTCTCGGAGTCTCTGTCGATGTTGATCAGGTAGATCGCATCGTTGCCCGTGTCGTAGTCATCCTCGCTGTGTCGGGCAATGACGGAGTTGATATCGATCGGCCCGTCGAACGGCACGGAGATGGGTTGGTACACGCCCCAACCGTCCATGCCGTCGATGAGCGTTCGCGTGCGTCGCTCGTACCCCGTGGGCGCGCTCATCGAGGCGTTGATCCGAAGCCCCGTGCGCGACGTCGAGTCGGGTCGGGTCGCGATGTCGTTGGGCAGCGGAATGTCGGGCAGCGGCCGGTGATCGAAGTCGAACTTCACCGAGACTTCTGCTGGCATTGCCCGCATCAATCCTTCGGCTTCGCCGCAGCCGACCAGGCCCAGCATCGCCAGCCCAATTCCCATCTTTGCCCATGAACGCGTCTTCATCGTGTCCCCCGAATCCCGGCCGTCAGGCCGGTAGGTGTCGCTTATACCTAATCTACGCCGCGATTCCGCGGGTTTGGGCGTCACCTGCGCTGTGAGCTGTGCCGGGTTTTGGTGTCTCGGCCAATCGGCGGGACAATGCCAGACGAATGCCGATTCGCACGATCGAGCCGCTCGAAACTCGCTTTCGACACGCGCAGTCCCCAGCGATCCTCCACCCATCCATTCAATCGTACGAGTGGTGGTACTTCGAGGTTGAATTCGAGGACGAGGATGGCAAAGCCTGGCGCGTCATCACGAGTTTCCACTTCCCGCACGGCATGGACCCGAGGCGCCTCCTCGCGCATCAACGTTATCGGGCGGGTGGGCGTGATTACTACCGAGCCTTCGGAGATGACCCGGCACGTTACGCGGGAATCGCCAGCTATGTCGTTGACGTCGAACGCAGCAAGAACATTGCTCTGCTCATCTCGCGGTTTCAGGACTTTGCCATTCCAGGCCGCGTGAGCGTGTCGCGGCCGGGCGATCCGCGGGTCGACCTGCGTTTTGGTGACTGCTCGTTCGTGGAGAACCCCGACGGCAGTTACACCCTGCACGTGGACCAGACGGGCATCTTCTATCGGCCCGGCCAAGCCAATCGGCTGCTGACGTTGGACATGCGGGTCAAATTTGAGCAGCACACGCCCGGATTCCAGCCCATCGACGGCGAGCTGCTCAAGCAAGGCGGCAAGGAGCATTCCTGGGCTTGCGTCATGCCGAACCCGAAGATCACGATCGAGTCGGTCGAGGTCAAACGCGGCCGCCGCCGCGGGGGGATGGAAACGCTGTGCCGCGGCCGGGCGGGTGCCAAGGCGCTCAGCGGCTACCACGATCACCAATGGGGCGACGATCTCATCTACAAGCAGATCCGCGAATGGAGCTGGGGCCGAGTGGTCGAGGGAGGCCGGGGCGCGGCGCTGCCCAGCGACAAGGTGCTGTTCTTCGATATCACTGGCGCGTCGAGCCCCGGGCAGCCGGGCGCTCGCCCGGATCCTGTGCTGGTGGGGGTTCCTGGCGATGGCAGTCCGGTAGAGCAGCTGGAGACCACGCCGAACATGACCCCCGTGGAGTACTCAACCCAGCGGCGGATCGACTTTGGCGACGGGTGTCAGCTTGGGATTACGGGGCAGCGCGTTCCTTATTTCGGCAACCTCAAGCTTCGCTGTCAGACCGCGGCCGCCAAGACGCGCAACTTCAATATTGCGCACAGAATCTCCAACAGCGTGGATGTCTGGCCGTTCTATCTGCGGTTCATCCCGCGGGTCGTCGACTTTTATACGGGTAAGGAGTTTGTCGGCATCAGCGAGTACATGCGCTCAGACCGACTGGCCTCACCGAGCACGCAGAAGATTCTCGCGCTGAGCGACAAGATGACCTACATCATCTGAACTCGTTGTCGCTGCCTTGCGGTTCGCCCGTGGCTGCACGTCGACGGTTGTCGGCGTGCTCAAACCGGGTCAGCCAGACGTCGGCGGCGGCGACGTGCGGGCACTCGCCGCGCAGCTTGGTCAGCCATGCGGTCCCGTCCGCGACATTGGAGAACACTTTGCGCGGGTAGGCGGCGCGCGTGACCAGGTGGATCGTGCCAAGCATCGCGCGGGCGGCAGATCCTTCGAATCCAAACACGCGCAGCACCGTTGCGGAGCCTGCCGTTTGGTCACGGAATTGGAGGAGCAGTCGGTCGGCGGCGGCGGCGACATCGGGGGCGAGCCTGTCGGCCGCGAATGACATCGAAAACGAGTAGATCGGCTCGGCGGGCATGATGGGACCCTGCCACTCGCGGACGGCGTCCAGCGTGGCGGCGCTCAGCCCCTTGTAGAAAATGCAGGCGAAGATTGGCCCGAAGCGAGCGATGTGGGCAACGCCATCCTCACTCTCAAACGTGTCGTCGGGCGCAACAGTCATGGCGAGAGGCTACCGCGGTTATCGCAGTCGTCGGGGCCTCGTCGACAATCAACCGCAGCTCAAACGCCACAACGCGTCGCGTTTGGTGCTGGTGAACCCCAAGCGGACCGGACCGTGGGCCGGTTGAGGCGGTTCGAAGCGGGCGGAAACTGCGCGCAGACGACTCAGTATCGGATTTCCAGCCGCGACCAAACCGCTGCGACGGGATCCTTGTCGCCCGATGCATTGGCAAGGCCAGCGCCCGGAAGAAGCAAGCCGCCCTGCAGGCCCGCCTGCAGCCAGAAGTTCTTGAGGTCGAATCGACCGCGGAGCCCGATGTCGAGTTCGGTGCCGTAAAAGCGCTTGCCGCCGTCGCCGTTGACCGTGTTCGTCGCCACGCCACCCGCCAGCCGGGTGGTGTACGGGTCGATGATCGGGGCCGGGGCCGCAGCAAACAACGGGCCTCCCCAGATCTCCAGCTTCTCCCAAAGGGCGTAGCGCGCCTTGGGGTGGATGTAGACGGCATTGGACACGCCGCCGCGGGTGGGGATGAACTGCGTGCCGTTGAGCGGCTCGCCGGACAGCTCGCCGTTGGTCGCGAGGATTTCAGTCTGCGCCGACCGCCACGCGTTGACCTGGCTGAACAGCACCAGGCCTACGGTGTGACCCGCGTCCATCGTGAAGTTGTTGATGGAACCGTCGGTGGAGTCCGGGTCGCCGCTGGCGTATCCGGTGTCGAATCCGACGAGCCACTTGGGGTCGTCTCCGAAGTAGCCGCGTGCAGCCGCGCCACCTTGGAGCACCTTGTGGTCGCCGTTTTCGTTGCGCGCGACGGTGGTTCGGCCCGCGATGAGAACGCCCTCGAATCCGCCGATGAGCTGGAGTCCGCTGCTCAGCCACTTGACGCCCTGACCCGCGATATCAACGGCGCCGATCTCGAGATCGTCATCGTCTGCATACACGTCGCCATCGTCGGACGTGTGTTGGTTGCGGTACACGGCGTAGCCGCCGAGGTAATTCCAAGGCGTCTTTTCAGGCTGCCAACGGACGACGATCAGCGCCTGTCCGGCGAGGTCTTTGTCGAGCAGGTTCACCCGTTCGTCACGGAACACGACGTCGCCGCCGACCGCGATGAGCAGGTGCTGGATCGGGCCTGCGCGGTACTTGAATGGCTTGGTGCCAAACAGGATGCGCTCGTAGATATCGCCCGGCCCGTCGTTGCCGAATCGCATGTCGCCGAACCTGCCCTGGTAGTTGCCGTTGTTGGCCAAGATGCCCTGGCCCCAAGTGAACGACTGTTGGCCCATGCGGAGCAGGCCAAAGGAGAACAGGTACTCGAAGTAGAGTTCGCGAGGGTCGACAATCCGCAGGTCGGTCTGCCCGGGCGGATGGCCGCGCTCGACGATCTCGTCGATGATCGGGTCCTCGGAGCCAACGGGAGCCCAGCGACCGTTCGCGAGGTCGAGCATCGCGACCAGCTTGAACTTCTTTTTGACGTGAAGCTCGGGGCTCCAGCGGATTCGACCGGTGGAGAAGGCGCCTTCTTCGTAGCGCTCGCCAAAACGATCGACCTCGAACGGGGTCGCGAATCCGATTTGGTTGCGAACCTGAAGGCCGGGATAAAACTTCGTCTTCTTGCCGAAGACGGCGCGCTCGTCGGGGCGGACCTGGACGATGCTCTCGATGACGCGGGGGTATTGGCGCCGCTTGGGAGGAACGTAGACGGGGACTGGGGGTGGCGCGGCCGTGGCGAGCGCAGGGGGCTCGGGTTTGGTGGGCTCGGGCTCGGTGGGTTCGGGTTCGGTGGGTTCGGCGGGCTCGGGCTCGGTGGGTTCGGCCTCGGTGGCGTCGACGACGGGCGCCTCGGTTGCATCACCAGCGACGGCCGCCGTGGGCCCTTCGTACGGCCGCTCCGGAGCGGCCAAGTCGGCGGCCGCGCCTTCGTCCGCGGGGGGCTCGGCGGGCTCGGCGGGCTCGGTCGGGGCCGCACTCTCCGTTGGTTCGGCAGGCTCTGGCGCAATAGCTGCGAGGCTGACCATCGCGGTTGCGAAGGCCGAAGGGGACACGAATGCAAACAGCGACCCGAGCATGGCTGGCGCGAAACGTAGCAGGTTGACCTACGTTCTGAGTGCGGAGGGGGGGCTCGAAACGACCGAGCTGCTGGGAATGCACGTGAGTTAGGGCGCGGCTCGGATGCCAACGACGGCCGAAGCTACCGATTGTGCGACGCCGCGCTCACGCCTCGGGAGAACGCGCACGGCCTGAGGCGTGCAGTCGCCATGTGGCCAGCGGCAGAACAAAGTAGCAGACCGCACCGATGGAGAGCGTGGTCGAAATCCCCCACGCCATGGATGAGGTGAGGGCGAGGCCGGTCGCAACGACACCGCAGGCACCGTTGACGCCCCACATCCACGGTCCGAGTGCGGCACGCTCGGTGCCGCCAATTCCGGCGACGAGGCGTAGCCCGAGGGGGAACCCAAACCCCATGCCGAACGCGGGAATAGCCACCAGGACGATGCCAACCATCACGCGGGTTGCGACGGGGGCAGCGGTAAACGCCGCAAGCAGGGGGTCCACGCCAAACCCGGCTGCACTCACAAGCACAGCAGCGATGAGCGGATACCCGCGGGCGATCCAAGCCCGCCCAACATCGAGGCGCTCCGAGGCAAGACTGCCCAAGCCCGCGAAGAAGATGATGCCGCCGAGCAGTACGGACAATGCCAGCGTGGGATGGCCGAGGAACACATTGAGCCGCGACAGCAGGCCAATCTCCACGAACATGAACCCCAGGCCGATCAGCGCAAAGTAGATGCACGCAGCGCCAAGGTCGACCTTGGGGTAGCCCTTGAGCGCCTTGCGCTGGGCCCACAGCGGGAACACAACGGCGATAAACGTCAGTGCGAGGCTGATGATCGTGGCGTAGACGAGGGTCTGCGTGGCGTGCAGGTTGCCCAAGAAGGCGTGGTCGAGCGTGTCGACTTCTTCGGGGGCTTCAAACCACGTCGAGGGGCGCAGCATGTTGAAAAAGAACGGGCGCTCATCGGTCGGGGGGGTGAGATCGAGCAGCTGTTCGTTGGCCCACTGCCACATCTCGGCGCGGGTTTTTTGGCCTGCCAGCTCGCGCAGTAGGGGATTGACCGGCAACTTGCGCGGCGTGAGCATCATGTTGAAACCGCGAAGAACCGCCTCCTTCTGCATCAGGTCGATGTCGCGCTTGCTGAACGGAGTGGGCGAAACCAGCAACGTCGCGATGGACTGGTTCTGAAGCAAGATGATGTGCTTGAGCGGGTCCTTGGCGCCCGTGCGCCACAGCGTCTCCATGGCCAGCGCGAGCATGCGCGCCGTTTCGCCCGGAGAATCCGGCTTGTACCAGCGCGACACCGTGAAGATGCCGGTGGGCTCGAGGCGGTCCATGAAGATCTGCCAGCCCTCGGTCGTGTACAGACCGTTTTCCGACAAGGCGTAGGCACCCGCGCCCGTCGCTGCCCACGTGTCGATGAGCGACATCGTGATCACCGAGTATTGGCGCTTGTCGCCGGCCATGTACGAGCGCGCCTCGGCGGTGGCGAGCGTGACCCCTGGGAGGTCGGCGATGCCCGAGAACTCGCGCATCCCGTCCGTGTGCAGGCCGATGATGAGGTCGTTGAGCTCGATCCCGATGACGGGCCGATGCCCTACGCGGACCGCTTCGAGGATGTCTCGACCCCCGCCGACGCCGATCACCGCCGCAGGGCCGCGTGGCCGCATCCGATGCGCAAACGAAGTGACGTCCCACGCCAGGTACTCGTGCTGGTCCAACGAGCCGGGCTTGTCGTCCTCGAGGTCGGTGTCGAAGCTGGCAAGCATCGTGCCCGCCGCGCCGTCGATGGTGATCGCGCGCTGAGGCATCAGGCGCATCATGGGCTTGGGGATCGTGCGCGCTGGCGCCCACAGAGCCGGAGGCAGCGGCAGCGTGCGGAGTACGGTCACCCGGGAGTAGGTGTTCCAGCCCGTGTACTCGTACAGGGACGCGACCTCCTTTTCGCCCTTGACCCACGTCGGGCTGAGCCATGGATCGGCGGCGCGGGCATTGGCGAGGCCTGCGGCGAGCAAAGCCGCGGCGCACGCCGACGCAACGTTGCGGATGCGCTTGCCCTCGCCGTCGGGTCGGGCGGCGGCGAACAGCGCGGCCGAAAGCGCCGCGCCTGCGGCTGCGACGAGGACACCGCTGGGCGCATCCACCACATCCAGCAACGCGATGACCGCGACGCAGCCTCCGGCGGCGCCGACGAGATCGACGCCATAGACGATGCCCGCGGGGAGGCCAGCCCGGGTCAACGCCAAGGTGAGGGTGATGCCCGAGAGCGTAAACGGAACCGCTAAAGCACCACCGTACGCGAGCATCGCGAGAAACGCGTCGGTGTCGGTGATCGGTTGCAGCTTGATCGATAGCGCCACCCAAATCGCAAACGGGCTGGCAAGAGCCACCGCGAGCGCAGACTCGGCCAGCCGTCGCGGCACCAGCTCGTCGGTGAACCATCGCGGGCGCACAAAGACGATCACGGCGCCCGCGGTCATCCCGAGCATCGCCAGAGAGATCACGAAGAACGCCAGGTGGTACCAGGCCACGACGCTGGTGATTCGCGTCGCGAGAATCTCCAGGACCAGCGTACTGCCAGCGATGCCAAACACGCCTGCGTAGGTCTTGCGGTGGTCCAACGAGCGCGGAGCGTATCACCAGCCGACGGGGTACGGTGAGGGGCGGGCCGCCCTACCGCCCCGATCCCGAGTGGAGCGCCCGCAAGCCGACGATGATGGCCAAGCCGCCCAGGGCCTACGACCGCCTGCTCCTGCTTTGGGAGCGCTTGTTCAACGACGGCGTGCGCATTCCGACCGATCGCGGAGCAGGTACCCGCGGGTTAGCGGGTACCATCGCCGGACAGTGTGGCGCCCTCCTGAGCGGATCAAACACGACGCGCCCGACGGGGGCTGGCCCGACCCGGAGACCGCGCGTGCATCTCGGTTGTTCTCTCCCGTACGGCTTGGCCCGCTGAGCGTCCGCGCGCGGACTTGGGTTCCCGCCATGGTGCCCTGGCGCGCCACCGAAGACGGCTTCGTGAGCCCGGAGGTGCTGGGCTGGTACGAGCGTTTTGCCCACGGTCGGCCCGGAGTCATCGTTGTGGAGGCGACTGGAATCCGAGATGTGCCGAGCGGCCCGCTGCTCCGCATCGGACACGATCGGTTTATCCCCGGCCTGCAAAAACTCGTCGAGACGGTGGCTCGCGCATCGGGCGGACACACCCGGTTGCTGATCCAGATCATCGACTTTCTGCGGATTCGACGGAGGCCCGAGCCCGCCAAGTTCTTCGCGAGATTCTTGTCGATTAACCAGCGCCACCGTGACGCAGTCCCCGAGGCGAAGGGGGACGATGAGGTTCGGGTGGCGCTAGCGGCGATGAATCCCGCGACGCTGGCCCAGGTACTTTCGCCGCGAGAGCTGGAGGCCCTACGGCTCGGGGCGCGCGAACGTGTGACCGACACGGAACTGCCGCACATCGCCGAGCTTCCCAGCGTACTCCCCGACCTCTTCGCGGGGGCGGCCAGCCGCGCGCAACAGGCCGGTTTTGATGGGGTCGAGCTGCACTACGCCCACGCGTACACAATGGCTTCGTTCCTCTCGCGTCTCAACACGAGGACCGACGGGTACGGCGGGTCGGTGGAGCAACGCGCACGCTTGCCCCTGGAGGTCTTCGCGGCGGTTCGCGAGCGGGTGGGGCCCCAGTACTGTGTAGGGGCCCGCTTTTTGGCCGAGGAGGCGATCGAGGGCGGGAACACTCTGGAGGATGCCGCGTACTTCGCCAATGCCTTTGCCGCAGCCGGGATGGACTTTCTGTCGCTATCACGGGGCGGAAAGTTCGAGGACGCCAAGCAGCCAAAGGTCGGCGACTCGGCGTATCCCTACACTGGACCCAGCGGATACGAGTGCATGCCGACAGCCCACTCGGACGCAGCGGGGCCGTTTGGGCGCGCAGTGGCGGCGGGGCGTGCAATCCGGTCGGCGGTTCGCGCGGCCGATCACACAACACCCGTCGTGGTCACGGGAGGAATCTGCAGCTTTGCGCAGGCCGAGGCAATCCTCGCGCGCGAGGATGCCGACATCATCGGGGCCGCTCGGCAGACCCTGGCGGACCCGGACTGGTTCCGGAAGATGGAGACCGGCCGGGGCGATGAGGTCCGGCGCTGCAAATACACCAACTATTGCGAGGCGCTCGATCAGAAGCACAAGGCGGTGACCTGCCAGCTGTGGGATCGCACGGACTTGGAGGCCCCGGACGTTCCGCTGACGACCGACGGTCGTCGCCGACTGGTCGCACCCATGCCCGACAAGCCGCTATAGGTCGGCCCAAATCCCGATCTTCGACACAAAGGGATCGAATCGCGCAGGATCTGCACTCAACAGGGTGCGCGTGCGCGAGACACGAGGCGAGCAACCCATTCAGTCCCCAGGGTGGGTCCGGTATCGTTCGCGGAGACCATGAGCCTTTCGGACGATACCGATCCCGCCAGCATGCGTGACGGCGCGGTGGGGAACGCTCGTACCGAGCCTGGTGACGCCCCCGAGGTGGATCTGGACGAGGCCCGCGTTCAAGCGCAGGTCGAGGCCGCGCTGTTCGGTGGACCGCGACGGCAGATCAAGATCGCGCGGTTCGTTGTGCTGTCCGAGCTCGGTCGCGGGGGCATGGGGGTGATCTACTCCGCCTACGATGAGCAGCTTGATCGGAAGATCGCGATCAAGCTGCTCCACCTGGCAGGGCACGGAGGGCCCGACGACAAGCAACGACTGCTGCGCGAGGCGCAATCGATGGCGAAGCTGTCGCACACCAACGTTGTCCAGGTGTACGAGGTTGGCGAGCACGAAGGGCAGCTGTTCATCGCGATGGAGTGCGTCGTGGGCAGCGATCTTCGACAGTGGCTCCGCGACGGCCCTCATCCGTGGCGCGACGTCGTTCGGGTACTGACGGCGGCGGGCCGAGGGCTCGCCGCCGCGCACGCAGCCGATCTTGTGCACCGTGACTTCAAGCCTGAGAACGCGCTGATCGATGAGCTGGGCCAAGTCAAGATCACAGACTTTGGTCTCACGCGGGTCCGCACGAGCCCCGTCGACGCCGAAACCCTCGAGACGGTTGTCCCCGACGGTGAAGGCTCCGACCCCGCCGATCCGCTCACGCAAACCAGCGACATGGCGGGCACGCCGGCCTACATGGCCCCAGAGCAATGGGTCGGCGCGGAGCTGGAGCCGGCGACCGATCAGTTTGCGCTGTGCGTCGTGTTCTTCGAGGCGCTGTACGGCACGCGCCCGTTTGCGGGCACGACGTTGGCGGAGATCGCGGCGTCTGTCGTCGGCGGGACGATCATCGACGCACCGCGCCCCAGTGGTGTGCCTGAGCGGGTGCTGCGGGCCGTTCGGCGCGGATTGTCGAGCCACCCCGCGGATCGCTTTGCGTCCATCGACGCGCTGTTGGACGCAGTGGGTCGCGACCCGGCGCGCGCGCGGCGAGATGTGATCACGGGCGGTGTTGCGGTTGCCACCCTGGCGGGCGTCTACGCGTTGACGGGGCCCAAAGAGGTCGAGACCTGCGCGGGAGGAGAGGCGGCGATGGCGGCGATCTGGGACGAGGCACGCGCCACGCAAGTGCGGGCTGCGTTCTCCGAGACGGGCCTTGCCTACGCCGACTCGGCGTCCGTGGCGACGACCCGCGTGCTCGACGAGTACGTCGAGCAGTGGGCGCAGGTCCACCGTGGCGTCTGCGAGCGCGCGGCGAAGGGGGAGCGCTCCGGTGAGCATCTCGACGCGGCGATGGCCTGCTTGGACCAACGGAAGGTGGGGTTGGCGACCACGATCGAGGCGCTCACGCACGCCGACGCCCAGACCGTGGACGCGGCGTTCGACGTCGTACTCGCGCTGCCCAGCGTCGACCAGTGCACAAACGCCCTGGCGCTCTCAACGTGGCTGCGCCAGCCCGAGGACGCCGCGGTGCGCGAGACGGTGGCCGCGCTACGACGCCGTCTGGCACGAGTCGACGCCGCGCAGGCGTTTGGTGGATTGCCCGCGGCCAAAGCCGACGCCGAGGGGCTGAGCCGTGAAGCCTCGGACGTGCCGTACCCGCCCGTGCGCGCGGAGGCGCTGCGACTGCTGGGCTCGCTGCAGGAGCGCACGGGGGAGATCGAAACGGCCAAGGCCACCTTGTCCGCCGCGTTGCGCGAGGCGCAGGCTGGCCGTCATCTCGACGTCACGCAGCAGGTGGCTGAGGAGCTTGCCTACCTGGTCGGGTACCGCCAGGGAGACAGGGCGGGCGGGGTCGTGTTTGCTGAGCTGTCGTTGGGAGCGCTGCAGGCGATGGAGGGGCCCGACGCCGAGCGCGATGGCTTGCTCACCACCCGCGGTGCGATCGCCTACCGTGACGGCGACTACGCGAGCGCAGCGGCCCTGTTCGAGCGTGCGATGGAGCTGCGCATGCGCACGCACGGCCGCCAGCGGCCATCCGTCGTCGGCAACCTGGGGACCGCGTACACCAAGCTCGATCGCCTCGACGACGCGTGGGACCTGCTCCATCGCGCGCTGGAGCAGGCCGAGGCGGACAAGCGGCACGAGCACCCTGACGTGGCCTCGATCTTGGTCTCGCTCGGAACGATTCAGCTGATGCGCGGCAAGCTCCCCGAGGCGGCCGCGCTATATGGACGCGGTGTGGCCATCTACCGGACCTCGCTGGGTGAGCGTGGCCCGGAGCTTGGAACCGCCCTGGGCCAGCTCGGGGTGATTCATGCCATGCAGGGGGACAACGAGCAGGGCCTCGCGCTCCTGGTCGAGGCCAAGGCGGTATTTGTGGCGGCGTACGGTGACGACCACGCGGATATCGCCTCGGTGCTAGCCAACACGTCCATCGTCTTGTCGAGCATGGGGCGCATGGAGGAAGCTGCCGCAACCGATCTTGTTGCGCTCCGAATGCGGGAACGACTGATCGGCCCGGACCATCCGGACTTGGCCAACTCCCACAGCAACTACGGCTCGCTGCTGGACGAGCTGGGCCGCTCCGTCGAGGCGGTGGAGCACCTGGAGCGTGCGGCGGCCATCTTTGATAGGGCGGCGGCGGGAGGGAAGAGCAAGCCCGCGTCGGCATCGACGCAGCTGGCGTTGGCGCTGGCGCTGCGCCATCTCGATCGGCCGACGGAGGCGTTGGTGCACTACGAGCGCGCGGTCGCTATTGCCCACGAGCATCCGGATCACAGCCGGGAGCTGGCGGCCCGGGCGGAGTACCGACTCGCGCAGGCCCTGTGGGATCTGGGCGGAGACCGCAAGCGGGCTCGCGAACTCGCTGCATCCGCGGTCGACAACTACGCCGACAGTCCGAATCCGGAAACCGCCGCGGAGGTCAAAGCCTGGATCGCGGCGCACTGACGCCGGACGCTACTTTTCCGCCAAATCTGCTTCGCTGGGGGCTGGCTGCTCGGGGTCGCCCAAGAGCAGCTCGCTGCCCTTGCCGCTGCCCTTGCCGCTGCCTTTGCGTGCGGGCCCCGCGGGTGCTTGTGTGTCCGGCGTTTCCGCGTCGGGCGTGTCGGTGCTGGGCGCTGCGGGTGCTGCAGGCTCGACGGCAGGCACAAGCAGCTTGAACTCGATGCGGCGGTTCTTGGCCCGGCCGGCCTTGGTCTTGTTGTCCTCGAGCGGCTCGGTGGAACCGACGCCGCGCGTCTCGATGCGGTCCGCCGCGATGCCTGCGTCCAGCAGGTACTGCCGGACCGACGCGGCGCGCTCGGCCGAAAGCGCGAGGTTCTTCTCGGCTTTGCCGCGGTCGTCGGTGTGTCCGCTGACTTCGACGCGGAGATCCGGGTACTCCGTCAGGATTGCCAGCGCGGCGTCGAGCGCTGGCATGGATGCGTCCTGGATCTTCGCCTTGCCCGTGGCGAAGTAGATCCCTTCGATGACTCCCGTGAACTGCCGGATGGCCTCCGGCAGCTCGTCGGGGCACCCGTCCGAGTCCTCGAACCCGTTGCGGGTCTCGGGTTCGGTGGGACACTGGTCCTCGGGCGCGAGCAGGCCATCGCCGTCTTCGTCGCGAATCGGGCAGCCGTCGGGATCGACGCCCGCCTCGTCTGGGCAGCTGTCGTCGGGATCGAGGAACCCGTCGCCGTCGGTGTCTGGGATGGGACAGCCATCGGGCTCGGTGCCAGGCTCGTCCGGGCACTGGTCGACGTCATCGGCGAACCCGTCGTCGTCGGCGTCGCGTACGGGGCAGCCATCGGGGGCCACGCCTATCTCGCGCACACACTTGTCTTTGTCGTCGAAGAAGCCATCGCCGTCCGTGTCGGGGATGACGACGGTTGGGGCAGGGGCCTTGCGGGGCCCAAGCAGCACGGAGAAACCAGCCAGCACTTCCAGGGTGTCGGCAGGGTCGTTGACCGTGCGCCCGCGCTTGGGCGACATCGTGTCGCGCGCCTCGAGCCGAAGCTGGAGGTGCTCGTTGATCATGAACTTGACGCCGCCACCGACGGTAAAGACCTGGTCGGCGTCGTCGCCGACTGCGGAGGGCTCCGAGCGCACGGCGAGCACGCCACCGCCGACGACGGCAAACGGGATGATCCGGGCCAGGCCGAGCTGGAGCACCGCATGGGCTCGCCCCGAGGACACAAACGCGCGCTGCTCGCTCTGCGTTCGCGTGGGCATCATCGCGATCTCGCCCTCGAAGCCGAAGTGGCGCATCGGGTAGTAGCCGACTCGGCCACCGATCTCGCCCGTGCTCGGCTCATAGGCCTGAAACGGAAGGTCGCGGAAGTGGAGCTCGATGTCGTCGGCAGGAGCCCAGATGCCGCCGAAGATGCCGAGCTCGAACATGTTGCGGCGCGGCGTGAATCGGCGCAGCCAGCCAACCGACTCCGCGTCGGCGCTTGTCTTGACCTCGGCTTGGGCCTTGGGCTTGGCCGCGTGGGCGCGGGTTGGGGCCGCGAGCAGCCCGAGAGCCACTACAGAGACCGCGAAGCGTTTGTGCGAGACGGTCATCGGCCTAAAAGAAGCGGTACACCAGGTTGACGGCGGTGATGGTGTCGACTTTGCGCACGCGGGGCAGCGGGTCGTTGTCGATGCGGGTCGTAAACGTCATGGCCAGCGCAAGCTTCTTGGCCAGCAGGGTCGACAGGGCGGTGTTCCAGTTGAGGCGCCAGCGGCGTGCGACCTGGACGCTCTGCAGAAACTCGACTTCGGTGCTGAACGAGACGGCCTCGTTGATCTTGTTGAAGTAGCCGCCAAATGCACGCGCGGCGTGGTTGATGCGGGTACTGTCGACCGCCTGGATTGTGCGACCGCTCGAGTCGTACAGCAGGTTACCGTCGTCGTCGCGCGCAAGCGTGGCCTCAGGCGACCGAAGGTCGAACTGAAAATCGTAGCCACCCTCGAACCACAGTCGTTCGTTGGCGCCTGTGAGCACGTACAGCGCGACGCCCGGGTCGATGTTGAGGCGGAAGTCGAGCCCCTGGAACGGGTCGCGGCGGCCCGTGGCCATCGTGAACAACGCCCATCGTCGCGCGAGAAACACGTCGTATCGGGCCCGGCCCTGAACGTTGCTGACCGTCGGCTCCACCGGAACGTCCAGCGAGGACGACGCCTGCCCGTAGTTCACCGCGGCCGCGGCCGAAAACTGGTGACGGGAACGCCGCACGCGGAAGTGGGACGCACCCGTGACTGCGACCTGCCGCGCGTTGCCGCTGCTGATCAGGGTTCCGAAGGAGAGGTCGAACTCCAGGGCGTCGCCCATTTCGTCGGGGTCGTCACTCGCGGCGCCAAACTTGCCCTGCCCATCCAGCTCGGTGGCGCCTGACGTCGCCGGGTCTTCGTTGACCGTGCCCTCGGGCTGTGTCGGGGCTGGGGGAGCGGCGGCCACCACAAACGGGTGTGCGGCGGCGACGCTGGGCGCGAGGCTCATCGCGGCGGCGACCCCCGCGGTCACGGCGAAGCGCGCGGCGGTGGCGACAGCGCGGCGCAGAGCAGAGGAGTCAGTGGGGCGCGAGGCCATCGGCGAGCAGGGGCGCGAATCGGGTGCGTGACCGGCGCGCTCGGGGAGCTTACTCCAGCCGGCCGCCGATGCCCAGACGGCCCCGCTGAGCGCTGGAGGCAGCGACTACCGCTGTCGCCGTCGGAACCCGAGCAGGGCCACCGCGAACAGCCAGCCCCACTGCGGGGCAGGGGCTCCGGGCTGAGCCGCGCACGCGCATCCGCGCGGGACCAGCTCGTCTTCGCCTGCGCCCTCGCTATCGCGACCGTCGGAGTCGGGCTCGTCGGAGCCGCCGTCGTCGTTGCCGCTCGGGTCCGTGTCCTGGGTCGCACAAACTGCGCTGCATCCGTCGCCGTCGACAGTGTTTCCGTCGTCGCAGGTCTCGCCCGCCTCCACGATCCCGTTGCCACAGGCGGGCACGGCCTGGGCTCCGACGCCCACAATGCACAGCGCATCGACGGCCCACCCGCCCAGCTCGAGGCCGCCGTCGCTCCGCAGCGTGAAGCCGAGCTCGATCACGCCGTCGGCGGCTTGCTCGGTGATGTCCAGGTCGTGAAATCGCCACTCGCGATCGGTGTGGTGCGTGGTCGCGATGTCCTCGTCGGGGCTGACGAGGTTGCTCCACGCCGCCTCGCCGTCGATCTCGATCGCGGCCTGGTCGAACACGCCGTCTTCGACGCTGAGCCAGCGTTGGTATTGGAGTCGCACCGAGTCGAAGCCCGCAGGGTCGAACGTGATCGGTGTGCTGACCGCGGAATCGGAAATCCCGGGGAAGTAGAACCCGTCTCCGCTGAGGGAGTGCCCCAGCACCATGCCGTCGGGGTCGAATCCC